>Ga0206131_10004625_pt1 | contig 14958 bp, 7 predicted proteins | sample Helgoland_Spring_FD_148636 | JGI IMG/M metagenome (GOLD analysis project Ga0206131, IMG submission 148636) | Pelagic subsurface seawater microbial communities from Kabeltonne, Helgoland, North Sea - Helgoland_Spring_Bloom_20160517_1 | ecosystem: Environmental > Aquatic > Marine > Epipelagic ...
ATGTACCTGAACTTCCTGAAGTACCATCTATACCTGAAGTACCTGAACTTCCTGACGTACCGCTAGTTCCTGATGAACCAGACGTGCCTGATGTTCCTGATGTGCCTGAAGAACCGCTAGTTCCTGATGAACCAGACGTGCCTGATGTTCCTGATGTGCCTGAAGAACCGCTAGTTCCTGATGAACCTGATGTTCCTGAAGTTCCTGATGTTCCTGAAGAACCAGATGTACCTGAAGTTCCTGAAGAACCTGATGTTCCTGATGTTCCTGAAGAACCTGATGTTCCACTAGTTCCTGATGTACCACTAGTCCCTGAAGAACCTGAAGTACCATCTATACCTGAAGTTCCTGAAGAACCAGATGTGCCTGATGAACCTGATGTTCCACTAGTTCCTGATGTACCTGAAGTTCCTGAAGAACCTGAAGTTCCTGAAGAACCAGATGTGCCTGATGTACCTGAAGTTCCTGATGTACCTGAACTTCCTGAAGTACCATCTATACCTGAAGTACCTGAAGTTCCTGAAGAACCTGATGTTCCTGATGTTCCTGAAGAACCAGATGTGCCTGATGAACCTGATGTTCCACTAGTTCCTGATGTACCTGAAGTTCCTGAAGAACCTGAAGTTCCTGAAGAACCAGATGTGCCTGATGTACCTGAACTTCCTGAAGTACCATCTATACCTGAAGTACCTGAACTTCCTGACGTACCGCTAGTTCCTGATGAACCAGACGTGCCTGATGTTCCTGATGTGCCTGAAGTACCACTTGTTCCTGATGTGCCTGAAGTACCACTTGTTCCTGAAGAACCTGATGTACCGCTAGTTCCACTTGAACCTGAAGTTCCTGAAGTTCCTGAAGAACCTGAAGTTCCTGAAGAACCAGATGTGCCTGATGTACCTGATGTACCTGAAGTTCCTGAAGAACCGCTAGTTCCTGATGAACCAGACGTGCCTGATGTTCCTGATGTGCCTGAAGTACCACTTGTTCCTGAAGAACCTGATGTACCGCTAGTTCCACTTGAACCTGAAGTTCCTGAAGTTCCTGAAGAACCTGATGTTCCTGAAGAACCTGATGTTCCACTAGTTCCTGATGAACCAGATGTTCCTGAAGAACCAGATGTACCTGAAGTTCCTGAAGAACCAGATGTGCCTGATGTTCCTGAAGTACCAGATGTACCTGAAGTTCCTGATGAACCTGAAGTTCCCGAAGAACCTGATGTACCACTAGTCCCTGAAGAACCTGAAGTACCATCTATACCTGAAGTTCCTGATGTACCTGAACTTCCTGAAGTACCATCTATACCTGAAGTACCTGAACTTCCTGACGTACCGCTAGTTCCTGATGAACCAGACGTGCCTGATGTTCCTGATGTGCCTGAAGAACCGCTAGTTCCTGAAGAACCTGATGTTCCTGATGTTCCTGATGTTCCTGATGTTCCTGAAGAACCAGATGTACCTGAAGAACCAGATGTGCCTGATGTTCCTGATGTTCCTGAAGAACCTGATGTTCCACTAGTTCCTGATGTACCTGAAGTTCCTGAAGTTCCTGAAGAACCTGAAGTTCCTGAAGAACCAGATGTGCCTGATGTACCTGAAGTTCCTGAAGAACCTGAAGTTCCTGAAGAACCAGATGTGCCTGATGTACCTGAAGTTCCTGAAGAACCAGATGTGCCTGATGTTCCTGATGTTCCTGAAGAACCTGATGTTCCACTAGTTCCTGATGTACCTGAAGTTCCTGAAGTTCCTGAAGAACCAGACGTGCCTGAAGAACCTGATGTACCTGACGTTCCTGATGTACCTGAAGTTCCTGATGAACCTGAAGTTCCCGAAGAACCTGAAGTACCATCTATACCTGACGTTCCTGATGTACCTGAACTTCCTGAAGTACCATCTATACCTGAAGTACCTGAACTTCCTGACGTACCGCTAGTTCCTGATGAACCTGATGTTCCGCTTGTACCTGATGAACCTGATGTTCCGCTTGTACCTGATGAACCAGATGTTCCTGAACTTCCTGATGTTCCTGAAGAACCTGATGTTCCATCTGTACCTGAAGAACCTGATGTGCCTGATGAACCAGACGTGCCTGATGAACCAGATGTGCCTGATGAACCAGATGTTCCTGAAGTTCCTGAAGAACCAGATGTTCCTGAAGTTCCTGAAGAACCTGATGTTCCATCTGTACCTGAAGAACCTGATGTTCCACTAGTTCCTGAAGAACCAGATGTACCTGACGTGCCTGAAGAACCTGATGTTCCATCTGTACCTGAAGAACCTGATGTTCCGCTTGTACCTGATGAACCTGATGTGCCTGATGAACCTGATGTTCCTGAAGAACCTGATGTTCCATCTGTACCTGAAGAACCTGATGTTCCTGAACTTCCTGATGTTCCTGAACTTCCTGATGTACCTGAAGTTCCTGAAGAACCAGATGTACCTGAAGTTCCTGAAGAACCTGATGTTCCATCTGTACCTGAAGAACCTGATGTTCCGCTTGTACCTGAAGAACCTGAAGTTCCTGAAGAACCTGAAGTTCCTGAACTTCCTGATGTACCTGAAGTTCCTGAAGAACCAGATGTGCCTGATGTTCCTGAAGAACCTGATGTTCCATCTGTACCTGAAGAACCTGATGTTCCGCTTGTACCTGATGAACCAGATGTTCCTGAACTTCCTGACGTTCCTGATGTACCTGAACTTCCTGAAGTACCATCTATACCTGAAGAACCTGACGTTCCTGATGTACCTGAACTTCCTGAAGTACCATCTATACCTGAAGAACCTGAAGTACCACTAGTTCCTGAAGAACCTGAAGTACCATCTATACCTGAAGAACCTGACGTTCCTGATGTTCCTGAACTTCCTGATGTTCCGCTTGAACCTGAAGTTCCACTAGTTCCTGAAGAACCAGATGTGCCTGACGTTCCCGAAGAACCTGAAGTACCACTAGTTCCCGAAGAACCTGATGTACCACTAGTTCCTGAAGAACCAGATGTGCCTGATGTTCCTGAAGAACCTGATGTTCCATCTATACCTGAAGAACCTGATGTTCCACTAGTTCCTGAAGAACCAGATGTACCTGAAGTACCACTAGTTCCTGAAGAACCTGAAGTTCCTGAAGAACCAGATGTGCCTGATGTTCCTGAAGAACCTGACGTTCCTGATGTACCTGAACTTCCTGAAGTACCACTAGTTCCTGAAGAACCTGAAGTTCCTGAAGAACCAGATGTGCCTGATGTTCCTGAAGAACCTGATGTTCCATCTGTACCTGAACTTCCTGAAGTACCACTAGTTCCTGAAGAACCTGAAGTACCATCTATACCTGAAGAACCTGATGTTCCATCTGTACCTGAACTTCCTGAAGTACCACTAGTTCCTGATGAACCTGAAGTACCATCTATACCTGAAGAACCTGACGTTCCTGATGTACCTGAACTTCCTGAAGTACCACTAGTTCCTGATGAACCTGACGTTCCTGATGTACCTGAAGAACCTGAAGTACCACTAGTTCCTGAAGAACCTGAAGTTCCTGAAGAACCAGATGTGCCTGATGTTCCTGAAGAACCTGATGTTCCATCTGTACCTGAAGAACCTGATGTTCCGCTTGTACCTGAAGAACCTGAAGTACCAGATGTACCTGAAGAACCAGATGTACCTGAAGTTCCTGAAGAACCAGATGTGCCTGATGTTCCTGAAGAACCTGATGTTCCATCTGTACCTGAACTTCCTGAAGTACCACTAGTTCCTGAAGTACCACTAGTTCCTGATGAACCTGACGTTCCTGATGTACCTGAAGAACCACTAGTTCCTGAAGAACCTGAAGTTCCTGAAGAACCAGATGTGCCTGAAGTTCCTGAAGAACCAGATGTGCCTGATGTTCCTGAAGAACCTGATGTTCCATCTGTACCTGAAGAACCTGATGTTCCGCTTGTACCTGAAGAACCAGATGTACCTGAAGTTCCTGAAGAACCAGATGTACCTGAAGTTCCTGAAGAACCTGATGTTCCATCTGTACCTGAACTTCCTGAAGTACCACTAGTTCCTGAAGAACCTGAAGTTCCTGAAGAACCAGATGTACCACTAGTTCCCGAAGAACCTGAAGTACCATCTATACCTGAAGAACCTGACGTTCCTGATGTACCTGAACTTCCTGATGTTCCATCTGTACCTGAACTTCCTGATGTACCACTAGTTCCCGAAGAACCTGATGTACCACTAGTTCCTGATGAACCTGAAGTACCATCTATACCTGAAGAACCTGAAGTACCACTAGTTCCTGAAGAACCAGATGTACCTGAAGAACCTGAAGTACCACTAGTTCCTGAAGAACCAGATGTACCTGAAGAACCTGATGTTCCGCTTGTACCTGATGAACCTGATGTTCCACTAGTTCCTGAAGAACCAGATGTGCCTGATGTTCCTGAAGAACCTGATGTTCCATCTATACCTGAAGAACCTGATGTTCCACTAGTTCCTGAAGAACCAGATGTACCTGAAGTTCCTGAAGAACCTGATGTTCCATCTGTACCTGAAGAACCTGATGTTCCACTAGTTCCTGAAGAACCTGATGTTCCATCTGTACCTGAAGAACCTGATGTTCCACTAGTTCCTGAAGAACCAGATGTACCTGAAGTTCCTGAAGAACCAGATGTTCCACTAGTTCCTGAAGAACCAGATGTACCTGAAGTTCCTGAAGAACCTGATGTTCCATCTGTACCTGAAGAACCAGATGTACCTGAAGAACCTGATGTACCTGAAGTTCCTGAAGAACCAGATGTGCCTGATGAACCAGACGTGCCTGATGTTCCTGAAGAACCAGATGTACCTGATGTTCCTGAAGAACCAGATGTACCTGATGTTCCTGAAGAACCTGATGTTCCACTAGTTCCTGAAGAACCTGATGTTCCTGAAGAACCTGATGTTCCACTAGTTCCTGAAGAACCAGATGTACCTGAAGAACCTGAAGTTCCTGAAGAACCTGAAGTACCTGAACTTCCTGACGTACCGCTAGTGCCTGAAGTTCCTGAAGAACCTGATGTTCCTGATGAACCGCTAGTGCCTGAAGTACCTGAAGAACCAGATGTTCCTGAAGAACCGCTTGTTCCAGATGAGCCTGAGCTTCCAGATGTGCCTGAAGAACCGCTTGTTCCGTCTGTTCCAGAAATACCTACACTATCAAAAGAGATAAAGTAATCAACACCTGTTAAACCAGGTGCACTAGTGCCTGTTAAGTATGTTACATTAAACTCAAAGTAACCTGTGTTGTTAACAGAGCCGGTGATTTCATAGAACCATCTTAATCCATTAACCGATATTGTAATGATAGATCCAACACCGAGCTTATTAAAGTAAGCTTCTCTGTTGATTGCTGGAATCTTATCAGTTTCATTAATTTTAAATAGAGATACAAGACTTAGATCAGAAAGATTATCAACTGAAAATAAACCACTTGCTGGATTTGATGCTTGAGCAGCAGAGAGTTCCCATACAGCAGTATTACCATCAACACCTGAAGTACCGCTTGTACCTGAAGAACCAGATGTGCCTGAAGAACCTGAAGTACCTGAAGAACCTGAAGTACCTGAACTTCCTGACGTACCGCTAGTTCCTGAAGAACCTGATGTTCCTGAACTTCCTGACGTACCGCTAGTTCCTGACGTACCGCTAGTTCCTGAAGAACCTGAAGTTCCTGAAGAACCTGAAGTTCCTGAAGAACCAGATGTGCCTGATGAACCTGAAGTTCCTGAAGTACCATCTGTGCCTGAAGTTCCTGATGTTCCTGAAGTACCATCTGTACCTGAAGTTCCTGAAGTACCATCTGTACCTGAAGTTCCTGAAGTACCATCTGTACCTGAAGTTCCTGATGTTCCTGAAGAACCACTTGTTCCTGAAGAACCTGATGTACCGCTAGTTCCACTTGAACCTGAAGTTCCTGAAGTTCCTGAAGAACCTGAAGTTCCTGAAGAACCTGATGTACCTGATGTACCTGAAGTTCCTGAAGAACCAGATGTGCCTGACGTTCCTGATGTACCTGAAGTTCCTGAAGTTCCTGAAGAACCTGATGTTCCTGATGAACCGCTAGTACCTGAAGAACCTGATGTTCCTGAAGTACCATCTGTACCTGAAGAACCTGAAGTTCCTGAAGAACCTGATGTTCCTGATGAACCGCTAGTGCCTGAAGTTCCTGAAGTTCCTGAAGAACCTGATGTTCCTGATGAACCGCTAGTGCCTGATGTTCCTGATGTTCCTGAAGAACCTGATGTTCCTGATGAACCGCTAGTTCCTGAAGAACCTGATGTTCCTGAACTTCCTGACGTACCTGAAGTACCTGAACTTCCTGACGTACCGCTAGTTCCTGAAGTACCTGAACTTCCTGATGTTCCTGAAGTTCCTGATGTTCCTGAACTTCCTGACGTACCTGATGAACCAGATGTACCTGAAGTACCTGAACTTCCTGAAGTACCTGAACTTCCTGACGTACCGCTAGTTCCTGAAGAACCTGAAGTTCCTGAAGTTCCTGAAGTTCCTGAAGAACCAGATGTTCCTGAAGTTCCTGATGTTCCTGAAGTTCCTGATGTTCCTGAAGTTCCTGATGTTCCTGATGAACCTGAAGTTCCTGAAGTACCATCTGTACCTGAAGTTCCTGAAGTACCATCTGTACCTGAAGTTCCTGAAGTACCATCTGTACCTGAAGAACCTGAAGTTCCTGAAGAACCAGATGTTCCTGAAGTTCCTGATGTTCCTGAAGAACCATCTGTTCCTGAAGTTCCTGATGTTCCTGAAGTACCATCTGTACCTGAAGTTCCTGATGTTCCTGAAGTACCATCTGTACCTGAAGAACCTGATGTTCCACTAGTTCCTGAAGAACCAGATGTTCCTGAAGTTCCTGATGTTCCTGAAGTTCCTGATGTACCTGAAGAACCAGATGTTCCTGAAGTACCTGAACTTCCTGACGTACCGCTAGTTCCTGAAGAACCTGAAGTTCCTGAAGAACCTGATGTTCCTGAAGTACCAGATGTGCCTGATGTTCCTGAAGTACCATCTGTACCTGAAGAACCAGATGTGCCTGATGAACCAGATGTACCTGAAGAACCTGATGTTCCTGAAGTTCCTGAAGTTCCTGAAGTGCCGCTTGTACCTGAAGTGCCGCTTGTTCCGTCTGTGCCTGAAGTTCCATCAGTTCCTGATGTTCCACTTGTACCTGATGTTCCACTTGTACCTTGTTGACCTACTGAGTTAACCTCAGTCACATAGTCGCCTGGTAATGTAGGTGCACCTGAACCGTTAGTTAAAGTAACTCCTATTGTGTATACGTTACCTAAAAGTGTAGGTATTGAAGTTACGTCGTAAATGTAGGTCTGTGTACCTACGAAAATTTTAATAATAGTACCAACACCCTGGTTATTCCAGAATTGAGTTAAGTCTACATTTTCACCATCTACCTTGTGATAGTAGAGCTCGGTTGCATTCGTCCAGTCAGTGTTGTCGTTTGTAGTGGCTTGGCCTGCCGCCAAACTCTGTGATGCTACATTTACATACTCATATAAGAATGAGTTACCATTTAATGGTGCTGATATGTTTTCAAATTTACCTGAGGTAGAGTTGTAGGCTAGGTAGTCGCCTTGGTTAGGTGAGTTTAATTGAAACTCATCAATCTGTTTAATTCTAATCTTAGACATCTAACGATTTTTTTATTTGTATTGCAATTCTTTTTATATATCAAGGTGATATTATATTAAGCACTACACCTGCTTAATATAATATCTTAAATTACGCGTTGGAATATATATCCAAATTAACCAACATATAAGATGGATAGAAGGCTACAAAGATTAATCAGAAAATATGAGTTTTTACTCGAGGACTGGCAAGACGTCAGTGAGATTAGTAATGCCGCTAACCAAGAGATGTTTAGAGAGATTAATTTAAACAAGCCAGAAGGTATATTTGAGGATGATTATACAAAGTCAGAGCCTGAAGAAGAGCCTACTGTTGAGGAGACTGAGTCTGACCAGGTCCTGAAAAAACTATTTCGCAAAATTGTAGTTAAATGTCATCCAGATAAGTTAAGCACCGATCTATCACTTAGTGAAAGAGAGCTGCTCTCTAGTTTATATGACCAGGCAATTGAGGCCCATGATCAGAAGAACTGGGCACTGATGGTTGTTGTTGCGATCAAGTTGGGTGTTGAACTACCAGCTGAGGCTGAAGATCAAGTTGAACAGATTGAAGATGAGGCTAGAGCGCTTGAGGAGAAGATTAAGAATACTACTAGCTCTGCGGCATGGCAGTTCTATCATGCGGATGTAGATGCTAAGGCTGAAATTATTAAGACTTATATTAAGAACCTGGTCGCTATTAAGGCCTTTAAGGCTAAAAAGAAGGCTAAGCAAAAGCTTATTTTAGGGCTAGGTCATCCCAGAACCGGCACGGGCTATACTGCTAAACTGCTACAAAGTTGGAGCCTTGATGTTGGCCATGAAAAAATGGGTAAAGATGGCACTGTAGACTGGAGTCTGGCAGCTGGCAAGTCGCTCTGGCAGGATGTAGACATTAAGGACTTTGACTGGAAACATATCGTTTACTGCGTTAGAGACCCGAAAAAGGCTATACCTTCTAGTGTTTACACAGAGGATATTCAGAGCCACTCTATTGACTTTCGTAAAGAGAATGGTGTAGTTGTTAAGGAAAACCCGATCGTAACTGCAATCAACTCTATCGCGCGATGGGAGCACTTGATTAGCCTGCTAGAGCCCGAGATAATCTACAGGATAGAAGATGAGGGCCAAGAGCTTTTTGAGCACCTTAAGTCAATGGGTGTTGGCGTAGAGTGGAGTGATAAGGTCCTGGGCCAGAAGCAAAATACAAGGGCACATAAGAGCTGGGAGGAGATGATAGTCCAGTTTGGTGAGATACCGGCCAAGAGTAAGATTAGGATTAACCAGTACTGTAGAAAGTATGGGTATGGTTTAATCACTTAAATGGAAAGCTAGCTCTTAAAGGTTCTAGATCTAACTCTATACCTTTATTAAAATGGCTTGCTTTAACCAGGCTTGACAAGTCTATACCCTCATATAATTTATGACCAAATATAAAAGGTCTTCCTACCGAAGCAAAGTAGTCTGCATATTTCCAATTCGAACCTTTATGCTGTGGACCGGGTATGTCTATCTTTGTATTAGGTATTCCATATACATCTGCCATTATCAAACCATGTAGAGATGAAGACAATATCATATTTACAGACTTTAAAGAGTCTATAAACTCAGTATGTCCTAGTCCTATGTCTATTAATTTTATGCCATATCTTTTTATAAGGTCCAAGACTGCTGGGTTATCTCTTTCTGTGATATGTGGTATAATACCTACTTGGTGTGTTTTTTCTATATCAGGGTCATAGTAATCCTTTACTAAAAGTGCAGGATCTCCATAAATATCTGGGCAATCATATCCAGACTTTATTAATACATCTCTTGTTAGAGGGCCTCTTACTGCTCTAATATCTAAATTTAGGTTATCCTTGACTTTAGTTTGATACAGAGTACCTGGACCCCATATAATATCACCATCTCTTAATCCTGATAAATGTATTATAGATCCTATTGCTAATAACCTAGGTTTAGCATCTGTTTTAATAACTTCACGGTTTGAAATTTTATTTATTAACCATGGATTAATTGCGTCACCCCAATTACTAATATGTTCAGGATTGTGTGATTTATACCAATACGCGTTTATAATTTTAGTCATACTATTTTAAATTATATTTAGTTTATTTGTCAAATGGTATAAAGTTATCTAATAAAATTTTAATATTATATTCTGCTATTAATGGATTGTAAACATGTTGATCACTATGTCTATATGACTTAAAAAGATGCTGATAAACATCTTCTGTATCATCTTCTAATATTGGTATAGAATAGCACATGATTGCCTCAAAAAACCTATAAGACCAAGGACAGTCTCCGGTTGGCGTTAGTGTGAATTTACTAGAACACATTGACTTAAAATAATCAACGTCTATATCGTATTTTATTGATGGATCCCTCCCGGAATTAGAGTTTAAAATTATTCCAGTATCTTCATATTTTTTTATCCATTTTCTTTTTTCAGTAATAACACCTTTAAAATAATACTCAACATCTTTTTCTTTGGGTAAAGTGTTAATATATTCAAATGTACTCCTTGGAAAAAGAATTGGGTATTGAATATTGTTTAAATAGTTTTTACCATTAAAATGATCTATTCTTATATTATACTTTGAAGGGTTTCCAAAGTAGCTTGGTGTTTCAATTATACATTTCTTAAAAAAATATTCTTGAAGCCTTTCATTACCATTTAGTATTATTTTGTCCATTTTTAATAATCCCATAAATTTGAGTAGTGGCATCTAACATAATATGGTATATTTACAACCCCTATTTTTTTTGTTTGTTGTAATTTTCTAGAGAACAAAACATCTTCGGAAGGTGAACCTATGGTATCTTCCCATTTACCTTCAAATTCAGATCTATGTATCATCGACCAAGTTGATGAAAGTATTAAACTTGGGTGGGTCATTGTTCTTTCAATCCATTCTGATTCTAAGCCTTCTATATTGAATGGACTTCCAATACATTTATTGGAAGTACCCATTAGTTCAGTTTTATTAGCCATTGTACAATTATCTATCCAGTTTGAATTATATAGACCCACGAGGTCTTTACCAAATCGACTCCACTCTTTTTTAATAGATTCTACCATATTTGGCATTAAATAGTCGTCACTGTCCATGTATGTTGTAATTTCACCAGTTGCGATAGATCTACCAACTTGCCTAGGAATGCCCCTGTAGTATTTAACTTCACCTTCATACATATTTGGTGTATCTTTATCTACATAGACATACTTGATTCGGTCATTATCTTTAAAATGTTTATAGTACAAATCATGAGTTAACATACATCCATCGCTTACTATAACCAATTCACTATCTTTATCAGACTGGTCTATAAAAGATTGTAATGCTCTCAAGAATTTCTTATTTGAATCAGATCTAGACCCAGGGTACTCACCAAGGTAGACCTGCATTATTATACTAACTTTCATTTTTTATATGTATTTGTTTTCCAATTGTATTCGTAAGATAATTCATGTTTACCTGGTTCAAATAAATTATCTAATAGTTTTTTATAAGTTTCTACCATACCAAAATTTTTATTGGTATATCTTTCTAAAACAGGCTTGTTTTTTTCAGCGTATTCTAAAAGGTTAGAATCATGTTTTTGTAAAGCTTCTTTTAGAATATGGGCTCCTTCTTTAAAATTAAAGTCATCATAGTAATATCCAGCGTCTTTTATCATATGTGCGTTGTGTATAAGAGGATAACCTAAATACATTACGTCTAGATACAAATAATTAAGTGGATTATCCCATTGATGTGATATTACAAAATCAACATCTGTTGTTAAAATATCAACTATTGGGTATCTACCAAGATATTTTATCTTACCATGTTTATAAATTTCTAGGCTTGATATAGCTTCTAAAAAAGCTTTATTTTTAAACATTCTTTGACCAGAGCATACTTTATAATCTTTAAAAGAAGCACCAATTCTTAAAGCATGTTCTACAATCATTATTAACGGCATTGAGAATTTAATAACGTTATTGTTCGGTTCAAAAGACATGATTCTTTTGGTATCTATATTTGATGAAGCAGAACTATAATCTACCATATTATTTCCTATTTCTTCCAACTGTTTTTTTCTAAGATCTATAAAGTATGGATCCCACACAAAGGGAACAACCAAAGCATCTGTATTATGTACAATAGAATAGTAATCATGATTATGTTTATGTTGTTGTGGTATATACCATACTTGATCACAGCTTTGAGACCATGTCATTGGTGGCGATTTTTCAGGGTCATCAAATATTATACGTTCCATTTCAATGACGTAGTTATTACCACAGTTATATTTTACTATTTTAGCGTTAAAACCATCTTGTTTAAATAGATTAATATCTTGGTCAGAAAATGAAGTACTTAGTTGTATTAAAACATCTAGATCGTTAGCTACTTTGTAAAAGTCTTTAGTGATAAATGTAGATGTGTCCCACATTTTTATTTTAGAATAATCTTTTACTTTACCTGATGTATCTACTAATATAGCTTTATATCCATCTATTTTGTTTATTAAAAGATACAACATTGCTGCATTTAATTTAATACCATTAACCCATAATGATTCATCTTCCGACTTTAAGCCTATAGTTATACCAACAAGTTTCATGTTTAAGTTTTATTTTATTTATCAGTCTTATTAAACAAAGAAGGGCCCAAAAGAGGGCCCTTCTAATTAGATTAGATTAACAAATCTAGCTAGGATAAATTAAGCTCTTTGATAGTGGAACTTAACTGTATCATTAGCATCGATTGCATAACCTGGAGTAACAAGAGTAACTGAATTAGCAGTAACTGTTGCAACTTCAACTGATACGCCGTTAACGTAAGCCCATACTAGTTCTACCTCATTGTCTTGAACAGAATGGTTAAGAGCATAAGGTCCAAGGTTTGGTGTACCGGCAAAATTCTGTACGAAGAACTCATCATCTTCGATGATTACTGCCTCCAAGGAAAGAACTCTAGTGTCGATTGAACCAACTGATGCTTCTAAAGCGTCGATGTCACCTGCGTTAGTTGAGATGCCACTTTCAGCCGTTGAAACTCTAGTGTCGATTGAACCAACTGATGCTTCTAAAGCGTCGATGTCACCTGCGTTAGTTGAGATGCCACTTTCAGCCGTTGAAACTCTAGTGTCGATTGAACCAACTGATGCTTCTAAAGCGTCAATGTCATCTGCGTTAGTTGAGATGCCACTTTCAGCCGTTGAAACTCTAGTGTCAACTGAACCAACTGAAGCTTCTAAAGCGTCAATGTCATCTGCGTTAGTTGAGATGCCACTTTCAGCCGTTGAAACTCTAGTGTCAACTGAACCAACTGAAGCTTCTAAAGCGTCAATGTCATCTGCGTTAGTTGAGATGTCACCTTCAGCCGTTGAAACTCTAGTGTCAACTGAACCAACTGATGCTTCTAAAGCGTCGATGTCATCTGCGTTAGTTGAGATGTCACCTTCAGCCGTTGAAACTCTAGTGTCGATTGAACCAACTGATGCTTCTAAAGCGTCAATACTTAAATCTACAGCTGTGTGGATCGAACTTAAACCGTCAACCTGTTTAATTTTAATTAATGCCATGTGTATATGTTTGTTTATTTAGGCCTAAAGGGAACGTTAGTGTCCCCCCATATCTATATATTAAAAGAGCCCATTCTTTTTAGTAGAATGGGCTCATTATATTCTGATAATATTAGTATAGTCTTAAACGTCGTTGCTGGAAGCATCGTAGATAATATCTACTAGGTCTGTATCTTCTAGCTCATAACCCGCAATCGAGCCGTTCCAGTAAAGTTTATCCCCTGCAGTAATATCTGCAATTGCGCGGGCTGTTGTACCATTATCGCCTGAGAAATAACAGTCCTTGGTCTTTACACCATCGCCTACATTTACACCTAGACCATTAACTGTAACTTGTACGTTGCTGTCTGAATACGGAGTGTATGTAATTGTGATACCAGCATAGTCGCCATCTGCTGTAGTGTTGTTTGGAATCCAGTCTAGATCGTCCGGCGTCTCAACTCCAGTTTCAGAAGTACCACCAGAACCAGAACCTTCAATCATAAGAAGCGTAGCAGGTGAACCCATCGATGATGATGTTAAGCCGTTAATGTTAATATAGTCACCCTTTGTAGCTGTGATTAAAATATCGCCACCATCAGCTCTAGTTAAGACTAAGAAGTCTGAACTTGTAGCAGAAGTTGATGCAGCAACACCAGTTGCTGTTAAGAATGTATCGCCTAGTTTATCAGTGTCTGTACCTGAGATATTAATTGTCGCTGTAGCGTTAGTTGTTGATATTTTCAAGTCTGGGAAGCCAGCATTACCGCTATCAACAGTAGAAGCCACTAGATTAATACCGTTGGCCACAAAGTCAGCGTTAAGTACATTTGCAATCTCAGTTGCTGTGAAAGCAAAGTAACCTGGAGCTCCTAGTGCTGTAAGTTCTACTAAGTTCTCTCCTGTGTTTTCATCAAATGTAATTTCAGATGAAGTTGTACCGTCACCGATTGTAACTACAAGCGGGTCATACGTTGCATTATTGTCATCCGTGATTGTTACAATAACAACACCATTGGTTGGTCCTGTGCCATCACCTGTTTCTGTTGAAGCAAAGATTGAATTCTTACTTGCAGTTACAAAGTGTGTTGCTGTATCTGTATTGATAAGACTAACAAGATCGTCTACTGTGGTTGGTGTTGTATCTACACCGCCCTCAAAAGACTCAACACCATTAATAACAAGTGAGTCACCTGAATCTGGCAAGTAGTCGGCTACTGCTGTTGTAACTACAGTTGCAACAGCATCTTTAACCTGTAGTAAAATTGCTTTTGAACCACTAGCTTGAACTGTAGTCATTTTACCTGGATTAGCCGGATCTGTATAGTAAATATTTCCAGCAGAACCCGTTAATAGTTCAGGGTTAGAGTGGTTGTCAATAACTGTATTGAACGGTTTAACATAGATTACTCTACCGCCCATTGTTTTCTCAAGAACAATACCTAGTGGAATATCTGATGCTCCAGCTGAGCCAAATTTAACAAATGCACCAGTTGATGTATTAACAGTGATCGTGTCACCTTTGTCAATACCTGTTTGATCTGTTTCAAACTCAAATCTGTATCTTTCCGTCTCTTCAGTTGCTGCAAATCTGCCCTGGATCTTATCAATTGAGCCTGGATTCTGAAATGCAGTAATGTCAGCTGTTGTAATTAGTGGCTGACCGTTATCTGAAACCTCAAAGAAGACAACTGTATCACCGTTAGACATTGCATTATTAGCGTATGTCTTATAAGAGATCA
>Ga0206131_10004628_pt1 | contig 14956 bp, 12 predicted proteins | sample Helgoland_Spring_FD_148636 | JGI IMG/M metagenome (GOLD analysis project Ga0206131, IMG submission 148636) | Pelagic subsurface seawater microbial communities from Kabeltonne, Helgoland, North Sea - Helgoland_Spring_Bloom_20160517_1 | ecosystem: Environmental > Aquatic > Marine > Epipelagic ...
TATACATCTCCCCGCCTTCAGCTCGTTGCTTCCAGCGTAAAGTGGCGGACTTTTAATCCGCGACGATCAGAAAATCCGACCGCTTCTGTGGACCAATTTGCCTCCGGGATTCACAGCAGATTGCGTTGCATAGCTATGGGCTTTGGCTTCTGCCGTCAGCTCTATGCTGTGATTGGAGAATTCGGAATTAAGCCGCATTTTTGGTGCAAATGTTGCCACCAGGTCAGCTTTTTCATTGCTGGGTGAGCGGAACACATTGTCCTCATACCGCCCGCCGATCCCCAAACTTGGGTAGAATCTGAAGGAACCAACCCGGATGCCCAGTGGATCAAGTTCTGGCCGTGGCCGGGTCCGCACAGATTGGCCCGTGAATTCTCGGCGATCCCACTGAAACGGATCAGCCGATTGCGCAGCGGCTACCATAGGCATAGCCAGCGCCGCACCGATCAGCCCGAACAAGAGCGCGACAGCGCCGGATATATGGAAGAGTTTCCGCATTGCGGGCGAGTATACTCCGCACACCAGTGAATCTGTTAACCGGCTAATCTGTTAACTGGCAAACTTTCTCGATATAGGCCACCAGCTGAGCCGCACTCTCATCGGGCGTATCCGCATCCGTATCGACGATGCATTCAGGCGCCTCAGGCGCTTCGTAAGGAGCGGAAATACCGGTGAACGCGGGAATCTCCCCGGCCCGCGCCTTCTTGTAGAGACCTTTGGGATCACGGGTTTCACAAACGCTCAAATCCGCCTTGATATAAACCTCGTGGAAGCTATCGCCCGCCGCCTGCCGCGCCCGATCTCTATCTGACTGGTATGGGGAGATGAAAGACGCCAATACGATTGTGCCAGAATCCGCGAACAGGGAAGCAACTTCACCGACCCGGCGAATATTCTCCGCCCGGTCTTCCGGGGAGAAGCCCAAATTGGCGTTTAACCCCGTACGAACGTTATCCCCGTCCAGTACATAAACGTTGAAGCCTTTCAGGAAGAGCTGCCGTTCCGTTTCCCGTGCAATTGTAGATTTTCCGGACCCTGACAGGCCTGTCAGCCAATATACGCCGCCCCGGTGGCCGTTCCGGCGCCAACGGGCCGAACGATCGATTTCACTCTCACTGGCCGTGATATTGGTGGAGCGCACGGTGATGGCTTCCCGTTGGTCTGGGTAGCCTTCCATGGAAATGACACCGCCGCCGACAATGCGGAAATTACGGCTGATGACAAAACGCCCTGTCTCCGGGTTCGCACGGGCTTCATCCAATGCCAACATCGAGCGCGTGCGGAGAACGATTTCTGCGACTTCGTTGCGGTTCACAGCATCTGCACCACCGCCCGCCAGGCTTTCTGTATCGATCACCCGTTCAATCGCCTGGACGCGCGCCTCAGCATCCATGGAGTTAATGCGCAGCTTTACGGTGTCACCCACTTTCAGAGGTTGATCGTCCAGCCAGAATATCCGGCCCCGGAAGACGTTGGTTAGCACCGGCGCTTCTTCGATATGGCTCGCCAGCTCACCGCGCTCAACGAATATCTGGCGATCCAGGGTGACGCCAATGGCCTCACCGACTTTGGCTTCCAGCTTTTCAGGTGCGCTCCAGGTCTCAATGCTCTCAACCCGCGCCGTTTTGCCGGATGGGGAGAACAGCAGTGTGTCGCCCTGGCGCAATTGGCCAGCGGCGATGGTGCCAGCGATGATCCGCCGTTCGTCAAACTTGTAGACATCCTGCACTGGCAGGCGGAGCGGCATGAACGCGAGCGGGCAGCGCGGCGTAAATGTATCCAGCGCTTCCAGCACGGTCGGGCCATCATGCCAGGCCATTTTGTCGGACTTTGCAGCGATATTCTCTCCCTCACGGGCAGAAATCGGAATGATCACCTGGGGATCAGCGCCAAGCTCCTGCAGATATGCGCGAACATCCCGCGCAATTTCGGAAAACCGCTGCTGATCATAACCCACCAGATCCATCTTCGTGACAACAACCGCGACCTGCTCAACACCCAATAGCCGCAGCAAATATGCGTGGCGGCGGGTTTGCTCTTTCAAGCCTTCGCTGGCGTCCACCATCAGCAATGCGGCTTCAGCGTCTGCAGCACCTGTGACCATGTTTTTAAGGAATTCTACGTGGCCCGGCGCATCGATCACCACATAGGGGCGCACCGCCGTATCAAAGCGAATACGGGAAACGTCAATCGTCACACCCTGGTCACGTTCAGCCTGGAAGCTATCCAGCAGGAACGCCCATTCGAGCGCTTGGCCGCGCTTGGCGGAAATTGCCTTCAGCCGCTCCAGCTTTTCCGCAGAAAGCGCGCCCGTTTCATGAAGCAAGCGCCCGACGAGCGTTGATTTCCCATGGTCCACATGGCCAACGATAACCAGCTTCACCGGATCGGTTTGCGGCTCAGACGCCGTCATAACATCGCTTCCCATCACATATACCCATCGCGGCGGAGGCGTTCGAAGCTGTCTTCGGCTTCATGGTCCATGGCCCGGCCCGCGCGTTCAGATGTGTTGGTGGTCTCCAGTTCATGGATGATCGCATCCAGCGTGTCGGCATTGCTTGGAACCGGGGACGTAATATCCTGGTCCCCAAGTGAGCGATAACGCATGCCATCTTTAGCGAAATACAGGTCCACCAACGGAATGCCTTCGCGGCGGACATAGCGCCAGATGTCCAGTTCCGTCCAACCAAGGATCGGATGGATACGCACATGGGTTCCTGGCGGGAATTCGGTGTTGAACTGGTTCCAGAACTCTGGCGGTTGATTACGGAAATCCCATTCCGCCGCCTCGCCGCGAGGACTGAACACCCGCTCCTTGGCGCGCACGGCTTCCTCGTCCCGCCGAATGCCAGCGATTACGCCGGTATAGCCGTATTCTTCCAGCAGTGACTTCAGACCTGCGGTCTTCCTCGCAGCAGATCGGGCGGCAGGTGGCAATGTTGGGTCCATATCCTCGACTGGCGGGCAATCGCCCGTGATCAGCCGAAGGTTCCATTCATCCGTATAGCGATCCCGGAAATCGTACATTTCCTTGAACTTCTTGCCCGTATCAACATGAACGACCGGGAACGGCACATGGCCATAGAACGCCTTCTTAGCCAGCCAAACCATGACGTTTGAATCTTTGCCCAGCGACCACAGCATTGCCAGGTCGTCAAACCGGTTATAGGCCTCCCGCAGAATAAAAATGCTGGCGGCTTCAAGTTCATCCAACTCATTCATGAAATTCGCATCCTGCGGACAATCTTGGGCGGGGCGCAAAGCAGCCCGTAAAGCGCGGGGCATAGCGGATGCCATGACCTGTCGCAATACATACAATTTAATGCATTCCGATTAATGCAAAATATATATCCAGCATTCTACATAACTCTTAGTCAAAGACTGTCGGAGTTTTACGGGTATGCAGATCGGCTCACCCGGCTCGATGTCCCTGATCGAAGGCGGGAGCCATTCTATCTCCCGCTCCAAGATCGCCGAAGATAGTAAGGCAGACCCCAAGGGTGAATCCCTGGGCGTGCTGCCTAAAGCGCGTTCGGCCCCTACCGACATCATCGGCAATGTTGAATCGACCAGCGATGGCCGTCTCGGCGTCATTGTATCCGCGACCGTTGTTGGCCGCGCGCCCCCATCTGGCCTCATCCTGCAAGTCCAAGTTAAGCCAACCGATGGGCGTGGTGCAGAAACCGGCGATGATGTCGCAGACCGTGTCCGCCAGGGCCTGTCACCCCAGGATGGCCCCGGCTTGGCGTTTGGCGTTCGTCAGCAGGAAGAAATGGCACCGGCAGAGCGCGCCGAAGTGCAGGAAATGCAAAGCCGGGACGCGTCCGTCCGGCGGGAAGAACAAGCCCACGCCGCCGCTGCCGGGTCCATGGCCGGTGCCATCCAATACGAATATGCGACCGGCCCCGATGGCCGACGGTATGTGGTCAACGGCTCCGTTTCCATCGAAGGCGATTCTATTTCGGGCGACCCGAAAGAAATGGAACGCAAAGGCAAACGCATGGCCGCGGCCACAATGTCCGCCCAAGCGCCATCCTCTGCCGATTATGCCGCCGCCGCCCATGGCTATCGCGCAGTCGGTGAAGCCCGGCAAATGACCGCCGCCAATGATGCGGAAGCACGCCAGAAAAACCAGATGACGGGATTTAGCCTGGCTGTCTAAGAAAGTAGGTCTGGAGGTCTTCAATCTCTGCCGCGCTCATCCGCAGTCCAAGCTTGCTGCGCCGCCAACAGATATCCTCCGCTGTCCGCGCCCATTCATTCCGGCAGAGCCAATCAACCTCCCGCGCCGTTAGCGTGGCGCCAAAAGCTTGGCCCATATCTTCAATTCCCGTTGCCCCATGCAGCATATCAAAGGCATCCAAGCCATAAGCGCGGATCAAGCGACCGGCCCAGGCGGTGTCCAGGAACGGGTGCGCAGCGCGGAGGTCTTCAATCAGCTTTGAAAGGTTGCACGCAGCAAAATTCCCGCCAGGAAGCGGGGTGCCGGCAGTCCATGGCGGTCCCATGTCTTCGAAGAATGGCCCAAGCTTTACCAGCGCAGCTTCCGCTAAGCGCCGATAGGTCGTGATTTTACCGCCAAATACCGAAAGCAAGGGAGCTGCAACGCCTGCATCGCTGACCTCCAAAACATAATCCCGCGTGGCGGAGGATGCTGAGCTGGCACCATCATCATAAAGCGGACGCACACCGGAATAGGTCCAGACGATATCTTCTGCGGTTATGGCTGTAGCGAAGTACCGGTTTGCAGCATCCAACAGGTAATCCCGTTCTGCAGGTGTGCATATGACCGCGCCATTCGGCCCTTCGTGATCCGAATCGGTTGTTCCGATCAGCGTGAATGCGCCTTCATACGGAATGGCGAAGATGATCCTGCCGTCCGGCTGTTGCAGGAAGTAGGATTTCTCATGGGCAAAGACTTGACGGACAACAATATGACTGCCGCGTACCAACCGCACCGACGCAGCACTATTGGCACCCAACCGTGCGTTTAATACATCCGCCACCCACGGCCCAGCAGCGTTCACTAGCCCCCGCGCGAATATGATCTGTTCACCTGATGTCTCCGCCCGCCAAAGACCATCAACCCTTGTGGCGCGCTCGAGCCGGGTGCGTGGCGCGACATCTGCACCGTTAGCAGCAGCATCTCTCGCGTTCAAGATAACGAGCCGGGCATCATCGACCCAGCCATCTGAATACTCATAAGCCTTCACGAATTCAGGCTTGAGTGCTGCGCCGCTTGGATCAGCCGCCAACATCAGCGTCTCAGTTCCGGGGAGGCTGCCCCTGCCGCCAAGGCGGTCATAAACAAACAACCCTAGCCGCAGCAGCCATCCAGCACGGCGCTGGCCGGGGCCGATTGGCAGCACAAACCGCATCGGCCAGGCGATATGCGGCATTGCCTTCAGCAGTACGTCTCGTTCCTGCAGAGCTTCGCGGACCAGGCGGAATTTGAAATGTTCCAAGTACCGAAGCCCGCCATGAATAAGCTTGGTGGACGCTGAAGACGTGGCAGCACCCAAATCCTCCATCTCCAAGAGCTTGACCGAAAGCCCACGCCCCGCCGCATCGCGCGCGATTCCACAGCCATTGATGCCACCGCCAACAACCAGAAGATCATAAGGATGCGCTACTGACCCAAGGTCTACGGGCGCTGTCTCCTGAGCCTCGCGAGGTGCTAGATCTGCGGGCAAAACGCGCTCCGATGTTTTCTATCTATAAAGCCGAACGGTATATAAAGGCCAAGAGACCAGCCTGCACCCCCCGCTTTAAGGAAACCCGCCCCCGTGAGCCAACTTGCGCTGACCGTCAAATGCCGCTCGACCCGTGGGATCGTCGCTGCGATTTCCCAATACCTGGCTGATGCTGGCTGTAACCTGACGGACAGCGCCCAGTTTGATGATCAAGAAGCCGGCGACTTTTTCATGCGCTTAAGCTTCATCAGCGAAACCGGCGCAAGCGTTGATGGCCTCACCACCGGCTTTCAAGACATCGCTGCTCGATTCGGAATGGAATTCCAGTTCTACGACGAATCCAAGCGGATGAAGGTGATCTTGATGGTCTCCCGCTTTGGGCACTGCCTGAATGACCTATTATATCGCTGGTCCATTGGCGCGCTCCGGGTGGATATTGTTGGTGTGATCTCCAACCACCCGGATTTCAAAGAGATCACGGAAGGCCACGGCCTGCCCTATCACCACATCCCCGTGACCACAGACACCAAAGCCGCCGCTGAAGCCCAGCAGATGCGCATTGTTGAAGACACTGGTGCGGAACTGGTCGTGCTCGCGCGTTATATGCAGATTTTATCGGACGGGATGTGCCAGAAAATGTCCGGGCGGATCATCAATATCCACCATTCCTTCCTGCCCAGCTTCAAGGGCGCGCATCCTTACCGCCAGGCCTATCAGCGCGGCGTCAAACTGATCGGTGCGACCTCCCACTACGTGACGGCAGACCTTGATGAAGGCCCGATCATTGAACAGGATACGGTGCGGATCACCCATGCCCAGAGCGAGAAGGACTATGTCGCGCTGGGCCGGGACGTCGAAAGCCAGGTGTTAGCCCGGGCGATCCATGCGCACATCCACCATCGGGTATTCATCAATGGCGGTAAGACCGTGGTTTTCCCTGCAAGCCCTGGCAGCTTTGCCGAATAACCACCGTCACAACTTTGTTAGACGCGTGCCGCGCAGGCATTTCCGCTGCTGCAAATATGTGATTAATAGGGTGTTAATATGGCAGTAGGGCGTTTCCCCGCCTAATTTTTCTTCAAGGAGCTTAGTTGTATGCGTGCGATGGTGCTGACGGAACATGGTGGCTTGGACAAATTGGTGATGGACGCCAATTATCCAGACCCAAAGCCCGGCGAAGGCCAGGTCGTGATTAAAGTTGGCGCCTGCTCGCTAAACTATCATGACGTTTTTACCGTGCGGGGCATGCCAGGTATTAAGGTGCCGGTTCCTGTGATTATCGGCTTGGATGTTGCGGGTGAAGTCGCAGAGCTTGGGCCGGGCGTATCCGGGTGGTCCGTTGGTGACCGGGTACTGATCAATCCGATTGACCAGAAGCGTGGCCTGACCGGCGAAATGTTTAATGGCGGCTTGGCCGAATATTTTCTTGCATCAGAAGAACAACTTATCCGCATGCCTGAGGACGTCTCGTTCGCCCAGGCAGCTGCACTGCCAGTGGCCTACGGTACAGCGCATCGCATGATGTTCACCAATGGCGGCATCAAAGCGGGAGACAAAGTGATGGTGCTCGGCGCCTCTGGCGGCGTTGGCACATGCTGTGTGATTTTGGCCAAAATGGCCGGATGCGAAGTGATCGTTGGCGCGTCCAGTGAAGAAAAGATCGGCCGTCTTAAGGAACTGGGTGCCGATTGGGGTATTAACTACATCGAGAAGGCGTTCGAGAAGGAGCTTTTTGCTAAATATGGCAAGCCCCATCGTCGCTCGTTCGATGGTGGTGTTGACGTAATGGTGAACTTCACTGGCGGCGATACTTGGGTTCCGAGCTTGAAAGCCCTCAAGCGAGGCGGCAAGTTGCTAACCTGCGGTGCGACTGCCGGTTACGACCCGAAAACGGATATCCGGTATATCTGGACGTTTGAATTGAAACTGCTGGGGTCCAATTCCTGGACCGTGGAAGACCTGGAAAGCCTGATGGCAATGATCCAGGACGGGCGGATGGATCCGCCCATTGATCGCATTTATTCGCTGGATGAATCCGGCGAAGCACTGCGGGTGATTGAAGATCGTGAGGTCTTCGGAAAGGTAATTGTCGCGCCATGATGTATCGCGGAGGGATTTTTGGAAGCATCGCGGCTGCAGCCATTTTGGCGGCAAGTGCCGTGCATGCCGCCCCTGATCCCGCCGACGCGGTGATTGACCGGGCTGCACTTACCTCTCCGCCAACGGCCCTGGCACCAACATCAGAACCACCATCAGCGCTCCGGCCAACGCCATCCCGCTTGGAGGCGGTGCCTGGTGCAGCGCCCGGATCAGGTGGCGCTGTCGTCACAATTCCTTTGCTGGCACCACCGGTCCTGACCGGAATTGCTGGCCGGGTGCGCGAGGCCGTTGAAACCAGCGCACCACAGGCCTTAGATAATTCGGGCGAGCCAGTAGCCGTCGCTGTCCGCCGGTTTTATGCAGCGCGCGCATACCAGCCGGTATGGGTGAACAGCCGGGAGCCACTGCCACGGGCGTCCTCTCTTGTCCGCGCGGTCCTGAACTCCTCCCAAGACGGGCTTGAGCCCGCCAACTACATCACGCCCGCCATTCAAGCGCTGTTCTTAGCCAAGGATGAGGTTGGCTTGGCGAAGTTGGAAGCAGCGTTGACCTGGGCCTTCGTCGAATTGGCCAGTGATCTGGCGTCTGGCCGCACAGTGCCAAGCGAAGTGGACCCCGAAACATTCGTTCACCCCCACGATATCGATCCCGCTCAAGTAATGACGGACGTCGCAACTGCCTATGACGTCCAGCCGGTCCTCAACAAGTTGGCCCCGCAGACGGATGCCTACCGCAACCTGAAAATGGCACTGGCCCGATATAGGGAGATCAAGCGGCTTGGCGGCTGGACTGAATTCTCTAATGGCAAAATTCTGCGTCCGGGCATGCGCGGCCCGAGAATTGCGGAGCTTCGTAGCATCCTGGCAGAGCGCGGCGAAGATATCGACGCCGAGAATAATCATTATGATCTGACGCTCGTCAGTGCCGTCAAGGATTTCCAACGCCGCCATGGTCTCACGCCAGATGGCGCTTTTGGCCCCAATTCCCGCCTAGCACTGAATCAATCCGTCGATGAGCGGATTGAGCAGATCATAATCAATATGGAACGGTTACGCTGGATGCCGGATCATCTGGGTGAGCGATATGCGTTTGTGAACCTGGCGAACTTCCGGCTCGAAATCGTGTTCGGTAAGGAAGTTGTCTACGAAACCCGGGTTGTTGTCGGGTCAGATGCCGCCCGGACGCCTGTATTCAGCGATCGCATGACCTATCTGGTCATCAATCCGTACTGGAACATTCCACCCAGCATCGCAAAAAAGGAGATGCTGCCGCAGCTCCGCGCTGATCCTTATTCATTGGCACGCAAAGGCATTCGTGTATTTGCGAGCTGGGCCGCGACAGCGCCTGAACTTGATCCTGGTGAAGTGGATTGGCATGCCGTCAATCCAAAGCGGTTCCCGTATAAGCTCCGTCAGGACGCAGGCGGTCGGAATGCACTTGGCCGGGTTAAGTTCATGTTCCCGAACAAATTTAATATCTACCTACATGACACGCCATCAAAGGCACTGTTCAACCGCACCGTCCGCACGTTCAGCCATGGCTGCATTCGCGTCGAGGACCCGTTCCGCTTGGCGAAGCTGCTGCTGTCGGATGATCCGCGTTGGACCGAGGATCGCTTTGACCAGGCGATCGCAGACGGCAAGCGTCGTTCTGTTAGCCTGCCGCGCGCCGTCAATGTCCATCTGACATACCTGACCGCATGGGTGGACAGGAAAGGCGTGATCCAGTTCCGGGATGATGTTTACAAGCGCGACGCCAGCCTGATTACGGCGATTGATGCATCCCGTCGGCGCCCCGCAGCGCAAGCCGTGGCGACATCTGGCTAAGCGCTAAGCCGAGCGATACAGGACATCACTTTTTAGAAAACCTTTCTGTCTGCAGCGCAGCGTCCAGGCGATCCCTGGCGTTCTGCGTGCAGCGGCTTCCACTTCCTGGTGCCACCATGCCGGCGGCAGGACGGTGACATGTGCATTTAAGCCATTGCTAAGCGTCTTCCGCGCCGGGTAGCAGGCCGCGACCAGGTAGACGAATGATTTCGCCCGGCGGAATATCTGATCCAGCGTCCAGGGGATGTCCTCTTCTGGAATATGCTCCAGCACATCATTTGAAATCACGCCGTCAAACCGGCCTGATGGTTCAGCGCTGAATGGCGCATATCCAGGGTCGAACAGACGAACCGCAACACCGTCACCCCAAGCCGGCAACATGCCCCAGGCCGGGTCATCAGTACGGCCTGCAACCGGTTCATAGGCAGCACCTTTGCCGGCACCATAGTCCAAAACCGTATGGGCATTATGGGCTGCGATCAGTTCTGATATTTCAGCCGCGCGCTTTGGCAATTGAACGCCGGAGAACATGTCTACAGGCTGAATGCCAGCACCAGCGTCGCCATCTACATGCATTTGGGCGTGCAGGTTGAGCAAAGCCTGATAGTGCGGGCTTGGGCGGGTTGCAGTAAAAATCGTGAACCCAGCAGCATCCGCTTCCGCCTCTAGATCACGCCAAACACTGGCGGCAGCATGGTCGCCATACCGAAACTCATTCGGAAATGGTTTCCAAGGTTGGGTATGCAGGGCGGTGAAATGCAACAGCTTTGACCGGCCTTGCTGGTACTCACTGTCCCGCGCATTCCATTCAGCTGACATCAGCCCCCAAAGGCCAGGGATGGCTGCAGCGCGGCTACGAAATTCCCGATGCATCGCCTGGTTTTCCTGCGCCAATGCCTGTGGCCACACGTCTCCCATACGCGCAGCATCTATCAGCATGACAGAGGTTTCACGATCGTCGATGCTGAGCACGCCCGCCTCACCCATGGGCTGATCAAACAGCGCTGCCGGGTCCGCCAAATACACCTGATCGGCGTCATTATAGATTGCCCGGCCATGCCCCCTGGCGAACGCTGGAATGGCATATCGGTAATTAGTGAACCCTGTTTTCCAATACCGCCTGGAAAACCCAGCCAGATCCTTCATCAAGTAGATTTCATACGCACGGGCGGGGTCCCGGTGCTTCAGTATTGACCAAACCAGCACCCGCTCAGCACGATTTTGGCCGGGTTCCGCCCCAATAAAAATCCGCACCGGCGGTCTTGGGTCAGGTGTGACACCGGGATCAGGCGGGAAAGTCGCAAGCGTCGGTGCCGCTCGCCATCCGGCAGGGCGGCCCGCTAGAACCCGCAGGAAATACCCGGTCCGGCGATGCCAGAGCCGTGTCTTAAACGCTGGGTTACTGGACGTTGCGCCTTTCGGCATTCAGGCTCATCCGTCATGCGGGTACTATCTACCTCTACATAATGGATTTCATGGGAATTGCACGGGTGCGCCTGCACGCGGTCAATCGCAATTCCGTGACCACAACGGGTTTAGCGATCTATCCACGCAGAGCCTGCGTATACTGGCTAACACAAGGAGACACATTATGCGCCGCGCCCTTTTACTGATCGCCATACTGGCAGCCTTCGCGTTCACAACCCCGCCTGCACATGCCGATGATGCCGAATCCGCCGTTCGCGCGGTTGTTGAGGCGCAAGTCGCCGCCCTTGCCGCCGGTGACGCAGACGCAGCATTCAGCTACGCCACACCCGATATCCAGAAACGCTTTGGATCTGCCGAGAATTTTCTAGCCATGGTTCGCCTTAGCTATAGCGCGCTGATTAAGGCGGAGGTGTTTGAGGTCGAAGCCGTTGCGGCCCAGGGTGAGCATGGTGCCGTCCGCGCCCATGTGGTCGGTAAAGATGGCAAGGCCTTTAAGGCCATATACCCCCTACTCCGCCAGCCAGACGGCGCTTGGCGGATTGACGGGTGCTATCTGCAAACAACTGACGGACAATCGCTCTAAGTTCCCGCCTGCGCTTGTGACAGCGCGCCCAGGCGGCTAGCCTTTCCCCTAGAGACAAGAGCAGCGCAGTTTCCATGCGCTGCCTGGAGGGGATATTCGACATGACTGATACCGGTACGCTCGATCTGCCGAGCCTTAGAGCATTCTTCAATCCGGATTCCGTAGCAATTTTTGGCGCATCCTCGAACCCGCTCAAGATCGGTGGCCGCCCGATCAACAATATGAAGATCGCAGGCTACAAAGGCCGCGTCTTGCCGATTAATCCGATGTCTCCCGAAATCCAGGGCCTTAAATCCTACGCCTCGATTCATGATGTTGATGGCCCGGTCGACATGGCGATCATCGTCGTCCCCCAGGAAAAAGGTTTGGTCGAACCTGCCGTGCAGGCCTGCATCGAAAAAGGCGTGAAAGCAGCGATCATCCTGTCTTCCGGCTTTGCTGAAATCGATGAGGCCGGCGCCCAGGCCCAGGGCCGGATCGCGGCAGCAGCGGCTGAAGCTGGCCTGCGCGTGATGGGGCCGAATTGCATGGGCACCATGAATGCCAATACCGGCATGATCGCGACGTTTACCTCCGGGCTGGTTGATAAAGGCCCCGACTCGGGCGGTATCTCCATCGCCAGCCAATCCGGCGCGTTTGGGGCCCATTGCTTCATGCTCGCCCGGGAGCGAGGGCTTGGCATCAATCTTTGGGCGACCATGGGCAACCAGTCCGACGTCGAGTTCTCCGATTGCCTCGCCTATATGGCGGAGGACCCGAATACCAAAGTCGTGATGGGCTATATTGAAGGCATTCAGAACCCGGAACGCTTCCAAGCGGCGTTGGCCCATGCCCAGGCGCAGAAGAAGCCTGTCGTGCTGATGAAAGTTGGCCGGTCAGACATCGGGGCGGCTGCAGCGGCATCCCACACGGCGTCGCTGGCCGGTTCAGATTCTGTGTTTGACGCATTGCTCAAGCAATATGACGTCTACCGGGCCCAATCCATCGATGAGATGTTTGACGTGGCCTATGCGGCCAGCTTCGGCAATTTCCCAACAACGCCAGACCTTGGCGTGATTACCGTATCCGGCGGCGTTGGCGTTATCATGGCGGATGCAGCGGCTGATGCTGGCATGACACTGCCCGAGCTGCCCATAGAGACCCAAAAGCGCATGCGCGAACTGGTGCCGTTCGCTGGCACCCGTAACCCGCTTGATGTGACGGCGCAGTTCATCAACGACGCTTCACTGATGAAGCCGATGTATGAAGCGCTGATGGATGAGGGCGGATACCAATCCTCCATTTGCTTCGGGACGTCTGTCGGTTTGAACGAAATGCTGATGGAAAAGATATTGCCGCAGCTGAAAGAAATCGGTGCCAAATATCATGACCGCGCCATGGCCCTTTCCTTCCTGTCCCGCCCGGATATGACGGCAAAGCTGGAAGACTGCGGCTTCATGGTGTTTGAAGACCCGTCACGGGGCATTAATGCACTGGCGGCATTGACTCACTTTGGCCAGGCCTTCGCGAAATCTGGCGGTGGGGATGCCCTGCCAGTCGTACCAGGTGATGCGCCACCGGTTGCCAAGGGTGCAGCCCTCAATGAAACGCAATCAAAGGCAATGCTCGCCGCCTACGGCTTGCCCATGGTGGATGAACGCACCGTCGCATCGGCTGATGCCGCTGCGGAAGCCGCCAATGGCATCGGCTATCCGGTGGTGATGAAGATTGTTTCTGCCGATATTCTGCATAAATCTGAAATCGGCGGCGTTATTCTGAACGTTCAGGATGCCGGTGCGGCCAGCGAAGCCTTCGATACATTGATGGACCGCGCCAAGCAGCATGCGCCGAACGCCCATGTGGACGGCATTATGGTCGCGCCCATGATTGATGATGGCGTTGAGACGATCATGGGCGTCGTCCGTGACCCGGTGTTTGGGCCTACGGTGATGTTCGGGCTCGGCGGCGTGTTCGTTGAAGTTCTGAAAGACGTGACCTTCCGCGTGGCACCGTTCGGCGTAGATATCGCGCACGAGATGATCGGTGAAGTGAAAGGCCGCGCCATGCTGGATGGCGTGCGCGGCGCACCACCTTCAGACGTCGACGCCCTGGCGGAAGCGCTGGCCAAACTATCGGTTTTCGCCGCCGCCAATGCCGACACGCTAGAAACGGTCGATGTGAACCCGTTCCTCGTCCGCCCCAAGGGCAAGGGTGCGGTTGCGGTCGATGCGCTTGTTATTGGCCGGACGGACTAAGGAGAGACAGCAATGCACCCCGTGAAAGACGTCGCCGACCGCTTTCCGTTCGTTCCATACGAAAATCGCCCCAAGCTGGAATGGCCCGGCGGCGCGCGGGTTGCGCTTTGGGTGCTGCCGAACATTGAGCATTACGAATACATGCCGACATTCAACAATGTCCGCAAACCCTGGCCGCGCATGCCCGCACCCGATGTGCTGGGCTATGGTGTTCGGGATTATGGCAACCGCGTTGGCGTGTGGCGGATGTTTGATGTGTTCGACAAGCACAACATCAAATGCACTGTCAGCCTGAACTTCGGCATCATTGAGCATTACCCGGATATCTGGGAAGCGATGGAGGCGCGGGACTACGATTACGTCTGCCATGGCCTCTATAACAGCCGCTATATGTGGAACCTGGATGAGGCTGAAACCCATGCCGTCATCAAGGATTGCGTCGATACTTACCGGAAATATTCAGGCCGCCAATTGAACGGCTGGTTCGGACCCGCCGCCAGCGGCACATATTGGGGCGGGGAGGCCTGTGCGGCGAACGGCATCAGCTTCTCCACGGATTTCTACCATGATGACCAGCCGATGCGCGTGCGTACGGCCAAAGGTGATCTCGTCTCCATTCCCTATTCCATGGATGTGAACGACGCCGTTGTTTACCGCTGGCAGACCGAAGGCGAAGAGTTCGCCCGGATGATGCGCGATTATTTTGACGTAATGTATGCCGAAGGCGAACACTCCGGCACCGTCATGCCGCTCTGCCTGCATCCATACCTTTACGGCCAACCGCACCGCCTGAAATATCTGGACGAAACCCTGGCATACATCATGAGCCATGATGGCGTTTGGCAAGCGACCGGCACGGAAATCGCCGATTGGTGCAAAACCAACTGGCTGCCAAAGCTTGAAGGAATTGGAGGCTAAGGCAATTCCCGACCAATCTGAATCAGATTAGTCGGGATAAATTGCCCGCAATCAATGTGATAGAGCGCCGGGCTGCGTCGCCAAGCGACGCACGGCGCTCTAGAGCGGATTTGGATCATTCCGGTTCATAGCCGCATGCAGTGAAGAAGCTTCGGGCATCCTTTGTCGTTATAG
>Ga0206131_10004629_pt1 | contig 14955 bp, 13 predicted proteins | sample Helgoland_Spring_FD_148636 | JGI IMG/M metagenome (GOLD analysis project Ga0206131, IMG submission 148636) | Pelagic subsurface seawater microbial communities from Kabeltonne, Helgoland, North Sea - Helgoland_Spring_Bloom_20160517_1 | ecosystem: Environmental > Aquatic > Marine > Epipelagic ...
CAACCGAAATTCCATTTAAAGTAATGGAGACCTCCTTTCAATCAATGGAGATTATGCAAGCTATGCTAAAGGATGGTTTAAAAAATTCACTATCCGATGCAGGAGTTGGAGTACTTTGTGCCAGAGCCGCTGTAATTGGAGCCTACTTTAATGTTCGAATTAACGCTAAAGACATTAAAGACAGAGATTTTGCAACTGTTATTTTAAATAAAGCTGCCACTATTTATGAAAAAACTATTGCATTAGAACAAGAAACTATTTCTTTTATCGATTCACAAATGTAATGGTGACGTTCGGGTTTTAAACATCATAATAATCTAATTTTAGATGATTTATTTTCATATCTATCATCTTGGCCAAGAATTTTTTATTATTTCGATAATTTCTATTTTTCTTAAACTTTATAAAATGACCATTTGAATGTATGCTAAATCTTTTATTACTGTAAGTGACAAGACGGTAATAAGGTACAACCCATGAATAACGGTCTAATTTATTACCAAAATGAATAATGATTCCCTTATCTCGTAACTCAATATTGGCATAACTTATTGAATTGGGGTGAAGATTTTCGGGTTTTAATTGTGTACTTAATTCTTCTATAATTAAACGACTCGAACCAACACCACGCATTTTAATTTTTTTAAAAAGTGAATAAGGAGGTCCGACTGAAAGGGCACTTTCTTTTGAGTAGTCTTTATTTTTGTAGGTTGTATTAAAAAGCATTGTTAGTTTTTTAAATTTTCTAGAAATAACTCTCCATTTGAGAGATGTTGGTGTTGTTTCTCTTGAGGCATCTTATCGAATATTCTTACCAGCATTCCTAAACGAGGATTTGATAAAAAGAAATCTCGATGAACATTCATAAATCGCCAAAACAAGCCATCCCAAACAGATTGCCATTCTCCTTTTTTATAATTACTCATTTTCATTAAATAATTACTACCGCTTATATAAGGTTTTGAGGCTAACAACCCTCCATCAGCAAATTGACTCATACTGTATACATTTGTTACCATAACCCAATCATAGCTGTCAATAGATAATTCCATAAACCAACGATATACCTCATCTGGATCAAACTCACATAATAACATGAAGTTACCGAGAACCATCAAACGTTCAATATGATGGCAATAACCTGTTTCTAACAACTTTTTAATGGTAAGGTCTATAGGAGGAATACCCGTGGTACCATCGTAAAATGATTGTGGTATCTTCTTTTTAAAGTTCCAGAAATTAGTAGTTCGTGCATCAACTCCACGAGCTTCGTAAATACCTCTTACAAATTCTCGCCATCCAATAATCTGTCGAACAAAACCTTCTGTTGAATTAATGGGAATATCGTTTTGTTCTGCAAATAAAAGACATTCTTCAATGATTTTTTTTGGACTAATTAAACCAACATTTAACATGGGAGTTAAAACACTATGATTTAATATAGAGTTTTCAGCTACAATTGCATCTTCATAAATACCAAAATCCATAAATCGGTACTCAAAAAATTGATGAAGCCACTTATTGGTCAAATCAAAATTAATTGGGTAAAGTGGCGTATCAGTAAGATTTCCTAAATGATTTGAGAAATTTTTAGCAACATAGGTTTTAGCTTCTTCATAAAAGGAATCGGTATCAGGAAAAATAATTGGAGGAGGTGTTTTTGTTTTTGGATATTTTTTTCTGTTCTGTGTATCATAAGTCCAAGAACCTCCTTCGGGTTTACCATCTGTTTCGAGAAGAATTCGAGTATTTTTTCTTTGTTCAATATAAAAAGAAGTCTGATTATATTTTTTTTTGTCCAATCTAAAAAAAGAAGTCAGATCGTCTTTTGAGTTTAAAAATAAAGGAGAAGTATATTGTTTGTAGGTAAACCCTTCTTCTTTTAACCCTTTATTCAACCTTTTTTGCAACCAATTGTCTGTGGGATCAATATAGTTAATATGGGTATACCCTTTGCGTTTTAATTCTGGAATAAGAAAACGAATATCTGCTATTTTTTCAGTAGATTCAATATACGTTACCGCTATGTTTTTTTCTTTTGTTACATAATCTGCATACCATTTCATTGTTGCTCGATGAAAAGCAATTTTTTGTTTATGAAACTTGTAGTGTCTGAAAAATAAATATTCTTCAACTAAATAAATAGGCTCTTTATTTTCAAAAATTGGAGAATTTTGAAATAATTGATGTGGAAATACTACGTTTAAACTTTTCATTTGTTTTTTCTGCAACGTTCGCTACAATATTTTACTTCTTCCCAGTCTTTTTTCCATTTTTTTCGCCAACTAAAAGGGCGATCACATACTGGACAAATTTTATGAGGAAGATTTTTTTTATTCATTTTTAAAATTTTGGTACTTGTTCTACTCGTGCATATGGATGTGTTTCAATTTTTTTTAAAGTATAGTAACAGTTCAGCCCTGAAATTCCTACACTGTTTGTCAGCTCTAAATCAATGTCATTATTGACAATAGCACTTTCTGGGATGATTAGTTGTTCTACTTCACCAATAACCATGATGGTACCATTATTTTTTATATCTAAGGATTCTTTAAAACACATTCCTATTTTTAAATTACTTTCTTTAACAAAGGGAGCTTTAAAATCTCCTTGATATTCCTCAGTTAGTTTGCAACGTTCAAATTCTGATACTTCGGAATCAAATTTAGCAGAGGTATAATGTGCTTTTTTTATAAATTCAGGATGAATATGATTTATGGTATACTTTCCAGTCTTTTGGATATTGGTATATGTATGTCCAAACTTTAATCTTCTGGGTCTTGATATAAATCCCAATAGCGGAGGATTACTACCTAAATGTACAACAGAACTAAAAATAGCTAAATTTGTTTTACCTTCATCGTCAATAGTTCCAACTAAATTTGCCGGCTTAATTCCAGTAATTGAATTGATGATTTTTAATCTCGATACACGATCTAATTCTTGTATTTGTTTATTAGTATATCTCATATTAACGATTATTTACATGTGTTTTAATTATACGTTTCTTCTCTTTTAGTACTATAGGGTGTTTTTTATGATTCCATATTTTCGAGCGTGCAGTTTTGGCACTTTCTTTTAAATCTACAATAGGCTTGGGATAATGAGTGCCAATAACCACATCATAAAATAGTTGTTCCATCTCTGTCATATTCCATGGCTCGTGGATGTGCGAAGTAGGAATTTCGGCTAATTCAGGAACCCATTTTTTTATAAATAAACCTTTTGGGTCATGTTCATATGAATTTTTAACTGGGTTGTATAATCGAATAGTGTTTATTCCGGTTGTTGCGGCTTGCATCTGAAATTGAGGATAATGAATTCCCGGCTCGTAATCTAAAAAAAGGTTTGCGAGATGATAAACACCATCACGCCAATCTTGGTCTAAATTCATTGTAAAAAATGAAACTAACATAGCACGCATTCTAAAATTAATCCAGCCCGTTTGAATAAGTGCACGCATACAAGCATCAATAAGAGGGTACCCAGTTTTACCAAGTTTCCATGCTTCGATATAGTATTGATTTTTTTCATGGAGTAAAAACTCATAGCCTTTGTTAATACAATGAGTCTCGTAAGTACATTCTACCTCAAATTTTTGTATGAAGTGACAATGCCACTTTAATCGAGTTAAAATTCCATTAAAAGCTCTTTTATTATTTTGTCGATTTGGATGTTTACCAACAAATTGAAAGACTTGTTTTATACTCAAATTTCCCCAAGCTAAAAAAGGAGATAGCCTACTACAACTCAATCTACTCTCGTGAGGTTTCGATATATGTTTGTGATAATTAAAACCTCGAAGTTGAGTAAAAGTGTTTAAATATTTCCAAGCATTACGAGCTCCTGCTGGTTGAAATTGTTTTGGATATTTTTTAAGTGTTTTTTCAAATTCTTCAGGTAACAAAAAGGGATGGGTTATTTTTTTAAGTTTTGCACAAGAGTACGTATTTAATATCTGAGGTTCGTTCATTGTTGCAAACCATTTCTTGTTCCAATCTACTCTATTTTTAATCCCCCTTAGAATACCATCTCTCTGAAATTGAGACCACAAAATATGATTTTTTTTAGAAAATGATTCAATACGTTGATCTCGCAGCCATGTTTTTGCTATGCCACTTTCACGATAACTAAAGATGTTTTTAATTTTATAATATTGATTTAAAAAAAGAAATACATCTAAAGCCTCAGCATAAAATATATCAACACTCCGGTTGTATTTTATTAGCTCCGTATCGAGTACTTGAATCGAATGGTAAATAAATTGCAAATGTCTATTGCTAGTATCTAAATGATTGATCAAGCTCGGCTCAAAAACAAATATGATAAGATAAGGCTGACCCGAATTTTCTGCGAGAAATAAAGGTTCATGATCTTGAGAGCGTAAATCTCGCTTTAACCAAACTATATTAATTTCTTTTTTTATCAATAGATTAGTTCTTTTTTACATTTTTTCCAATAGGAGAAAAAACTTGGATAGTACCCTATAACATCAAAAATAAAATCTCTTGGAACTTTAATTCCTGTGTAATGTGAGTTTAGTGGATGCTCCTTATAATTGACTTCATTTGGAGCGTGATCTAAAATAAAATCATTAAACTCACCGACATATAGCTGAATTTTATCAATATTATTTTTGCTAAATTCCAACATAAAATTCATGCTGTTGAGAGATATTGGATACTCATTAAAATGTGAGGGCTCAAGTAAAAGTATTCTATTGGCAAGAATTTCTTGATCCCAAAGAGGATCTAAATTATAAAAGTTATAGATATAAGTAGGTTTTTTCTTATCAATTTTGATGGATTCTTTCTCAGGCATAGGAGTTTTTAGCAAACAGGAATCCGTCTCTAAAAGTTCTTTTGGAATTTTTAAAGTATCAAAATCATCATAAGAGATATCTAAAAAGGTATTGCTTTGTTTTGTGTGACAATACTTATTTATGTTGTCTTGATTTGCAATATATTTTTTATTGGAGTTAGTTCCTGCTACCCATTGCCAACTTAAAGCGTTACTTGCCCAATCAGCATCTAAAAGATGATAATACATCCACTTTGCAGGAAAACTCCAATGACTTTGAGCTACATTACATGCTAATGAGGCAATATACATTCGAAGATGATTGTGTAAGTAACCATTATTGTAAAAGTTAGTAATAGCAGTATCTATAGCTTTTATACCTGTATTGGCTTCTAAAATAGATTTCGAGATTGAAGTGTTAGATACTTTTAGCTGTTTGTTTTTTAAATCGAAATTAATTTCATTTTCCTTAGCTATCCAAATCTGTTGCCAATAATCTCTCCAAGTAAGTTCTTGGATAAACTTTTCTGATTGTTTAACCGAATAACCTAAATTTAAGACTTGTTGAAATACATCTTTAGTAGAAATTATACCTCTTGAGATATATGGAGATAGATAAGAAACTGAGCCATCAACGTAATTTCTAGTATTGGTGTATTTTACCGGATTTATCTGCTGTAAACGCTCTTGAACTTCCGAAAAGAGTATAGGAAACTTTATTATTTTCACATTAGTATTTTGTGTAAATATATAAAATGTTTAACTGTTTTGCAATTTTGTTAAACAATGACTTTTTAAGAAATATTAACTTAACAGTAAATAAGCATTTTATCGTTGCATTTTAAAAATGACGAAAGCATGAGGAAAAGTAATGGAAGCTAATAAGGCAACAAAAAGAAGGTTAAATAATGTAGTATTGTCAGCAGTATAATAAGAGAGCATACAAATACCAATAACTGACAAGCCCCAGTAAAATATAGAAACTCTTAAGTATTTGATAATATTGGTTAAATTAGTTTGACCATAAATATTAATTATCTGATCATTGAGAGATGGTAATGCGTGCCATACTATAAAATAGATAGCAAAAGACCATAATAAAGTTGAATTACTAAATAAAATGTAGAATAAAAATACATAAGCTACTTCTTCAAATAGTTGAATTAATGAATTTTTATTGTTAGAGTAAACCAAGTAGAATGTTAAAAGACTTATAAAAGTTATAAATAAAAAATAACTAAAAAAAGTGGTACTAAAGTTAATATTTGTGATATCATTTATAATTACTATTACCTCATTACTGTGTGTTTGAAATATTAAAAAAAATACTAGTAGACCATAAATTAGGTATAGAAAATATTTTGACCAATGCTTTGATTTAATTTTTTCTGCCAAATGTTGTTCGCCAAAATGATAACCACTAAATAAAATAAAGAGCAAAAAGCCTATAGTTGGAAAAATTAGAAAAAAACAAAAACTAAATAGTACTACAAAAACATAGATAGAAAGTTTAGTTCTAAAAGAATATCTTATTTCACCACTAAAATTTCCAATAAGTTTTAGATCGTTAGAGCCGTGAAGAATACCAAGACTCAAAACAAAAATATAAGCAAGTAAATTTTCAATATCAATTCCGAATTGTGTAGTAACCCACAAAAAGAAGAAAGTTAGTAGTAATTTGATAGTTTTTAAATTCAATTTTTCTTAATTTGATAATAAATATATTAAAAAAATAACAAAATAATAATAAAAGTATTTTTTCTTGTTTAATTATTTGTTATGTTTGTTAAACTTTTAAAAACAAATATATTATGAAAACACTTTTAACTATGATTGATTTAGTTGCTGTTGGCGGAGATGTTAACGATCCAGTTAACTTTACATTCTTTATTGGATGTATGGCTATGATGGCAGCTTCTGCTTTCTTTTTTCTTTCATTAAATCAATTTGACAAAAAATGGAGAACTTCTGTTTTAGTGTCTGGTTTAATTACTTTTATTGCAGCAGTACATTATATGTACATGCGTGATGCAGCTATGGATGGAGATGTAATGAACATTACCGCATTTAGATATGTGGATTGGATTCTTACAGTCCCATTAATGTGTGTTGAATTCTACTTAATCCTTAAAGTAGCAGGTGCAAAGCAAAACTTAATGTGGAAGCTTATCGGTTTATCGGTTGTAATGCTAGTTACAGGATACATGGGAGAATCTGGTGGTGACGCTGTAGTTTGGGGAACAATATCTGGTTTAGCTTATTTTGTAATCGTTTACGAAATATGGTTAGGTGGAGCTGCGAAACTCGCTAAAGAAGCTGGTGGAGATATATTACATGCACATAAAATCCTTTGTTGGTTCGTACTAGTTGGTTGGGCAATATACCCTGTTGGTTATATGGCAGGAACAGCTGGATGGTATGGTGCTGCAGGTGAATTCTTCGGAATGAATCTAGATATGCAAGTATTATACAATATTGCAGATGCAATTAACAAAATTGGATTTGGTTTAGTAATCTATTCTTTAGCAGTTAAGAAAACAGCTTAAGTAAACTTAAAATAATACTTATAAAAAGCGTAACTATTATGGTTACGCTTTTTTTACACTATAACTCTAAAAGTATTTGATTATACTTTATAAGTCCTTATAACTGATTATATTAAAAAATTCTGATATGACTAATAAAAACAATATAGTAAAAACTCTTTTTGATCTATTTCTATCTGAAGATACTCGCCTCAAGACAGAAAAAATAATATTAAAAATAGCCTTGGTGAGTTTTTTTATTCATTTAGTTATCATTTATTTAATGAAGTTTGATTTTTTAAGTTTCTCATCAAACTCAGAGCTATTTATTAATCCAATTTCAGCGATATATACACCATTTTCATTTATTCTTATTTATGAAGTATATCTATTAATTTATTACCTACCTAAATCATTTACAACATACATAACTAAGCAATATGAAATTATAACATTAATTATTATAAGAAAGTTGTTTAAAGATTTATCTGCGCTTGAGCTTACTGAAAATTGGTTTGAAATTAAAGGTGATTTGCAGTTTACCTACGATTTGATTGCTTCTCTTTTACTATTTTATTTAATATTTTTATTCCAAAAACAAGGGAAAATAAAATCAATACAAGAAGTAAACATCAAACCTTTTATTGAAAAGTTTGTGAATAAAAAGAAGTTAATTGCAGTTATTTTGGTGCCTTTGTTTTTTTTTATGGCCCTATACACTCTTATTGATTGGTCATCTGGCATTTCAATTGTATCCAATGATTTACTAACTTTTCAAAGTATTAACAATTTATTTTTTGATAAATTTTTTACGGCACTTATTTTGGTGGATGTCATTTTACTTTTATTATCATTCTTTTACACCGATCAATTTCATAAAATAATAAGAAATTCTGGGTTTATTATTTCTACCATTTTAATAAGAATGTCTTTTGGTGTAAACGGGTTGATAAGTACCATATTAATCCTTGTAGCTGTTCTTTTTGGACTAGCAATCATAAAGATTCACAACAGTTATGAGAAAAATGAATTGACCTAATTAATTTTTCATTTAATCAAATTTTATTGGTAACTCAATTGAAAGTTTTCTATTAAATTATTCAATAATAACTTTTTTTAAACTCTTATAATTGTTCATAAAAACCTCTATAAAGTAAATACCGGAGTTCAAACTACTAACTTTAATAAATTTAACATCATTATTTTTTTCAAGTACTAATTTACCCTGATAATCGTAAAGCTTTATTTTAGTTATTAGTTCTTCTGAAATTAGATTAATCTCATTTTTAACTGGATTTGGATAAATTTTTAAAGTTTTTTTAATATGAGTATTAATTGTATCCTCAATACTTAGTGGACTTTCTTGGTAAACTCTAACATAATCAATAATCATTGCACTTTCAGTATATTGAGGATCGATTGGTCCGGCAACTCCTCCCATAGCAACATTAAGTAAAATATATTGATCTTCAAAAAATGGCCAAGTGTTCTCATCCTTTATAGCTGGATTATAGGTATAAAAACCAACCCCATCCAATAGGAACGTAATTTGATCGGGAGACCAATTTACTGAATACACATGAAATTGATTTTCAAGGTTACTAGCTATAGTCCCTCCTGAATTTGGGTTACCTCCGTTACAACAAGGAGTATGTAGTGCACTACCGATATAATCAATATCCTCAAAAGGAAAAATACCGTGCTCCATAATATCAACTTCTCCACATGCTGGCCAATTAGTAGTACCAAATACAGGGTCCCAATAAGCACCATTTTCATTTATATTTTTTCCTAACATCCAAATTGCTGGCCAAGTTCCTATATCTATTGGTAACTTTGCTCTTACATCTACCCTACCATAAGTAAAAGCAAACTTAGAGTTTAGACGTGCTGAAGTATAATTTTTTGTCAAATTCTGATCTGTAAACGTTTCTTTTTTTGCGACAATATTTAAATATCCTGAATTATCAACGTATGAATTATCTATTCGATTTGTATAATGCTGTTCTTCACCGTTTGCCCAACCTACACCAGGTATAATGACTTGAGTTTGATGGTGCCAATTTAAAGAATTAATTACTCCTGGAGTTTCAAAATTATCTTCCCAAACCAAATAGTTGTATTCAATATCAACTTCATTGGGGTCTGATGGTAACGATCCATCTTCGATATTATCTACCAAAAAAGACCCTGAAAGCGAAAACCCTCCATCTATAAAAATAGTTAACCGGTTATAGTTACCTGTTGCATCAACAGGTGTAGTACCATCTGAACTCAATACGGCATCAGAAAAGTCAAAAGTGACATTGTCTGTCCATCCAGTATCATACGTAATATCTACAGCTACTTGTACGTCTGGATTTTCACCATTTTCTAATTTCAATAAAACAGTGTGTGTTTCGGAATCAAATGCATAAAAAGACAAAGAGATCGTATTTTGAAAATCCAAATCAACAGGGTCATTTAAATCAATATAAAAGCCTTGCCACGGTTCCGATCCATCATTAAAAAAATTACCAACTATATTTTCGTTATCATTAGGGTCTTCAAAAAAAATAAATTCTGATCCTGCAAAAGGAACGAACTCGTCTGAGGAATCAGAAAAATCAAGCGGCATCACTTGGCTAATTACTGATGATGAAAAAAAAAGTAACACATAAAGTAATCGAAAATAGAATTTCATTTAAATATATTTAGATATTGGCAAGTATTTTGTATTATTAAAATCAAAAATATTAAAAATAAGCAATGATTACAATACTTTAACAATTTATATAGAAGGAAAAAGTATCTTAGCAACATTGTTAATTAGCACTTGTGGACTCCTATTTTCAAAAATTTCCATCATCATCAATTAAAAGCATAAAACTTCCAACAAAGTTTACATTTCCATTTTATTATGAACCTCATCCATTATGTAAGATTGCTGTAAAAGAGGTACAGAAATATTTACTAAATCAAAAAGAATTTGAGCATAATTTTGGAGTAAACCCTGACAAAAAGGGTTTAATCATAGGTAAAATGTTTGGAATCTTAATTGTTCGTAATAAAAAAAGAGAAATTGGATATATAACAGCTGTTTCGGGTAAAATGGCAGAAACTAACTGTCATAAAAGATTTGTACCACCTGTGTATAATATGCTTGAAAAAGACTCTCAATTTTTAAATGAAGAAAAAATATTAAATAAAATAAATGCTAAAATTGAACAACTAGAGAGGGATTCCACCTATAACGATTTAAAAGCTAGACTAGCATCTGAAAAAATAAAAGCTGTTCTAGATATTTCTGAACATAAAGAACTTCGAAAAATAGCAAGAAAAAAAAGAAAACTTAAAAGACTAAATGCTGTTTCAGAATTATCAGGTAGTTCATTACAAATGCTTCAAGAAAAATTAAATAACGATAGCATTAAAGAGAAACAATTAATTAATAATGTCAAACGCTATTGGAATTATCAAATAGAAACCATAACTGAGGAATTGTCTTTCTTTACCAATCAAATTTTTGATTTAAAAAAGTTACGCAAAACAAAATCTGCTGATTTACAGCACTATTTATTTGAGCAATATCAATTTTTAAATTCAAAAAAAGAAACTAAAAACTTAATCCAACTATTCTCTGAAAAAAACGATCAAAATATTCCCGCAGGTACAGGAGAGTGTGCAGCTCCTAAATTATTACAATATGCATTTTTAAATGATTTTGAACCTTTAGCCATGGCAGAATTTTGGTGGGGAAAATCACCAAATAAAGAAATCAGAAAACACCAACAATTTTATCCATCTTGTCAAGGAAAATGTAAGCCCATATTAAAACATATGTTATCAGGGATTGAAATGGATACGAATCCTATGCTTAGAAATCCTGCCATAGGAAAAGAATTAGAGATTGTTTTTGAAGACAATGAACTAATTGTAGTCAATAAACCTGCAGATTTTTTATCAGTTCCAGGAATTCATATTCATGATTCTGTATTCACAAGAATTAAACAGCAAATTAAAAACATATCAGGTCCAATTATTATACATCGATTGGATATGGCTACCTCAGGTCTTTTAGTATTAGCAAAAAACAAAAGAGCTCATAAAGAAATACAAAATCAATTTATTAAAAAAATAGTAAAAAAAAGATATACTGCTTTGATAGAGGGAAACCTCATTAAAAATAGCGGTAGCATTATTTTACCTCTAAGAGTAGACTTAAACGATCGTCCAAGACAACTAGTTTGCTATGAGTTTGGCAAAAAAGCGACCACTAACTGGGAGGTCATAAAGCGAAATAAAAGTAATACTAAAATATATTTCTACCCTATTTCCGGCAGAACGCACCAATTAAGAGTTCATGCAGCTCATACTCTGGGATTAAATTCTCCTATTATCGGAGATGACTTATATGGTAATAAATCGAAACGATTGTATTTGCATGCTGATAGTTTAGAGTTTAAGCACCCTCTTACCAATAAAATAATGAAATTTAATAGAGCAGCAGATTTTTAAAAAAGAAAATAACTTTATAAGCAAAAGGTTACAATAATTGCAGTAATTCTGTGGCCAATTCTATTTTTTTAAATTGATGATGACTTACTTTTTTCGTTACTTTTTCATGTTCCCAAGTAATATGAAATGGTATGTGAATGGCATAAGCACCTATTTCTAGGACTGGAAGAACATCAGATTTAAGAGAATTACCTATCATCAAAAACTGGTTTGAGGTAATATCTAAATGTTGTAGTAATTTTTGATAATTATCTGGTTGCTTATCACTCATCACTTCGATGTGATGAAAATAATTTTCTAAACCTGATTTTTTTAATTTACGCTCTTGATCTAATAAATCTCCTTTGGTAGCCATGACCAACCGGTATTTAGAAGAGAGTTTTATTAAAGTTTCTTCAATTCCATCTATTAGTTTAATTGGTTTAGAAAGCATTTCTTTACCTAATTCTATAATTTTAGATACCGTCTCTAGTGGTATTCTATTTTTTGAGAGTGCGATAGCAGCTTCTATTAAAGATAAGGTAAACGGCTTAATTCCATAACCATACAAGGGTAAGTTTTTAATTTCAACTTCAAATAAAAGTTGCTTACAATCTTCCTCAGAAATATAATTTTTTAAAAGTTTACAAAATTCATTTTCGGCATCTCTAAAAAAAGGCTCATTTACCCATAAAGTGTCATCTGCATCAAATGCAATAACTTTTATATTTCGATACATCGTGGAACTATCTTATTAATTTTTTGTACTTAATACGTTTGGGTAATAAATCACCTCCAAGACGTTTCTTTTTGTTTTCCTCATATTCACTAAATCCACCCTCAAAAAAATAGACTTGACTATCTCCTTCAAAAGCAAGAATATGAGTACATACTCGATCTAAAAACCATCGATCATGCGAAATAACTACTGCACATCCCGCAAAGTTTTCCAATCCTTCCTCTAAAGCACGTAGGGTGTTAACGTCTAAATCGTTTGTAGGTTCATCTAACAGCAAAACATTTCCTTCTTCTCTTAATGTCATTGCTAAATGTAGGCGATTTCTTTCTCCACCTGAAAGCATGGAAACTTTTTTATTCTGTTCACTTCCACCAAAATTGAAACGACTCAAGTAAGCTCTTGAATTTACTTGTTTTCCTCCCATCATTATTAATTCCTGACCATCGCAGAAATTTTGCCATATCGATTTTTCCGTATCTATATTTGCGTGCGCTTGATCTACGTAGGCTATCTGAGCAGTTTCGCCAACATTAAATTCTCCGCTGTCAGACTTTTCTTGACCCATAATCATTTTAAAAATAGTCGTCTTTCCAGCACCATTAGGACCTATAATACCAACAATCCCTGCTTGCGGTAGGTTAAAATTTAAATTTTCATACAGTAATTTATCACCAAATGCTTTAGATACTCCTTTAGCTTCAATGACATTTGTTCCTAATCTAGGACCGTTTGGAATATAAATTTCTAATTTTTCATCCAATTGTTTTTGGTCCTGACTCATTAACTTATCATAGTTTTTAAGTCGTGCTTTTTGCTTAGTTTGTCTTCCTTTTGCGCCCTGTCTGACCCAATCCAATTCTCGTTCTAGTGTTTTTTGACGTTTAGAGGCTGTTTTACTTTCTTGTTCTAATCGTTTAGATTTTTGATCCAACCAAGACGAATAATTTCCTTTCCAAGGGATACCCTCGCCTCTATCCAACTCTAAAATCCAACCAGCTACATTATCCAAAAAATAACGGTCATGGGTAACAGCAATTACCGTTCCTTTGTATTGAGACAAATGATGCTCTAACCAATGAACACTTTCTGCATCTAAATGGTTGGTAGGTTCATCAAGTAACAAAACGTCGGGTTCTTGTAATAATAACCTACACAATGCAACTCTTCTTCTTTCTCCTCCAGACAAGACTTTAATTGGAGTATCTCCCGGCGGAGTTCGAAGCGCATCCATAGCTATTTCTAATTTGGTATCTAACTCCCAAGCATTGGTAGCATCAATTTTATCCTGTAATTCAGCTTGTTTAGTCATGAGTTCTTCCATTTTTTCAGGATTCTCATAGACTTCGGGCAAGCCAAACATATCGTTAATTTTATTATACGCATAAAGAACATCTACTACCTCTTGAGCACCTTCTTTAACAATCTCTATGACAGTTTTTGAATCATCTAATTGAGGTTCTTGTTCCAAATAGCCAACCGAATAGCCATCAGCAAAAACAACATCTCCACGATAATTGGTGTCAACACCTGCTATGATTTTTAAAAGGGTAGATTTACCACTACCATTTAAACCTAAAATTCCAATTTTTGCTCCATAAAAAAAACTCAAATAGATGTTTTTGAGAACAGGTGTTTGTGAATTCTGGTAGGCTTTTGTAACTCCAGACATGGAGAAAATTACTTTTTTATCATCTGACATAAATCTACTTTTACAACAAATTATACTTATACTAAACTCTTCCTTTTAAGGCATTGAAAACCCATGCGTTGGCAAAGAATCCAATTCCAACTGAAGCAAATCCCCAACCTGCAACATCATCATAACGAAATGCGCCAAGGCCTATCAATACAAAACCCATTATTATCATAATAAATGTTGCCCATGCTAAAACTGTATTTTTATTCATACTCATATCTAATCAAATTAATTAACTTTTCTTGATTTAGAAAAATCATTGTTGTTCCATAACAAATATCGTATTTTTAAATAAAAAAAAGTATAAATATGGAATCTTAATTATTAACTACTTTGCGGTATAGGTGATATTCAATAGACCTTTATTTTTTCGTATGAAAATATGTTTTAATATCTTTTAACTTATCTCCCATTTTATAACTTATAAAGCTTTTTCAAATTTAGTGATTTCATGACTAAAAGAATCTCTTAAGTCACTGTCCGCAATTCCAGAACTAGAATAGTTTTTTTCAAAAAATGGTAATGAAAACTCGGCAACAATATTACCTCCCATGAAAGGAAATCTTCCCTTTGCAATTTCAAGCACCGAAGCACCTCCTCTGCCTCCAGGAGAAGTAGCCATCAAAAACATGGGTTTGTTATTCCAAAGCTTTCCGTCAATTCGAGACATCCAATCAAACATGTTTTTAAACACCGATGTATAAGCTCCATTATGTTCT
>Ga0206131_10004632_pt1 | contig 14950 bp, 23 predicted proteins | sample Helgoland_Spring_FD_148636 | JGI IMG/M metagenome (GOLD analysis project Ga0206131, IMG submission 148636) | Pelagic subsurface seawater microbial communities from Kabeltonne, Helgoland, North Sea - Helgoland_Spring_Bloom_20160517_1 | ecosystem: Environmental > Aquatic > Marine > Epipelagic ...
GTTCCGTCTAGCATTCTATGTGCAGTAGATAACATTTGTGCATACTCAATAATCATCTTGACTACATGTTTGTCACAATGTAGTGTAGCAGATTCTACTGGGTCTTTGTGTAAATAAAATAAATTCATAATTATTTGTAAAATATATGTTCGTTAATAACTACAGTCTCATTAAGTGAGTCTGCCCAATATGGATATATCCATGTTGCATGATAATGAGTTGAACCTTCTGTAATGTCTCCATACTTAGATTGTATCACATCTCTTGCAATGTGCATAGAGGATAACCAAGTTGTACTGTCTACTGGGTCGTCTGACTTACCATCACAAAACCAACTAAATTGACATTGGTTCAATGCAGGAACTAGATTACCTTTCCAGTTTGTTTTATACTTTGCATCATAGACAACACCACATACAGTATCGGGATACCCATAGTGTTCAACTCTGTTAAGAACAACTTGTGATACTGCAATCTTACCAGCGAGTGGTTGATTACCTGCTTCAAAATATATGTTCTGTGCCATGCAATATATTTCATTGTTTGCATCTGAAGCTTCTATCTTCATTGATAATGCACCTACAAGAAAACCTAACCATGCACCTAGTAAAAGATAGTAGTATCTCATTCTTAATTTTTCAGGCCCTTTCATATTAAACTCCTTGTGTCATATGACTGTATGAATCGGGACATGTATTGATTGGGTCTCCACAAGCACACGACTCTTCTTCTTCTTTAGAAGGAGCGCCCATCATAGACCTCACTTGGTCTTCTGTAAGTTTTTGTTCTCCATCTACTATTGATTGTTTAGCAAGTAATTCGTAGTTATTCATATTATTCTCCTATAAGTGTTTGACATTCAGTGAGAGCGTCACTCCCACTATTATATGATACTTGATTTCGGGTAGCATTGTCAAGCACTAAACAGTACTGACCACTAGTAGTATAACTATAGACATAAGTTTGAGTAGTGTCAACCTTTTCTATTTGTAATTCATCACCACTATAGATATATCCCTGTAATGTATTTACATTATCTATTCCTTTAGGGATACTACTTAGTTCTGTATACACATCTAATGATGTTGTAAGGTCTCCATTGACCACTATACTTTGAATATCATAGTTCACTAAATTATTAGAAGGGTTGTTTATATCCAATACAGTATTCAATGTAGGTTGGTCTGTATACCAATCTCTAATTCTAATTTCTTTACCTGTATTCGTAAGACTCACTTGTCTATCAAATTGTGAATCAGTTTCCCTATCTGAAAATAATACAAACTCTGATTCAGTAATTCTTAGTTCACCCTCATTATCGTAATCCTGCATAGTAGAATCTTTAAGTGTGACATCTATATCATTGTCAATATAATTCTCTGCAAATAGATTAAGAGACTCCTCATAGAAGTCTGCACTTTGTGATACATTATCTAGTGTCATAGACATGGTTTGATTGTTTCTATCTAATACATTCCCATTCCCGTCTATTGTAATATTATGGAAATAGAATCTTTTGATTTGTTGAAAGTTTCCTACGGTAGTACTTCCGTCTTCTTCATATGATATATCAGTTTCTAAACTAACAAAGTTAGAGTTGTTTAATATAGTATTAACCATACCCTCACCCAAGTATTGATTGACTGGTGAAGCTACAGAGGCTTGCACCAAATCTTTCAAAGCTTCTGACGTTGCTAAAAAGTCAACAATCTTTTCTGCAAGAATTTGTGTATCAGTATCCCCAGTTAATAAGAAATCCTCATAGAAGTATATTGGGTCTATATCAAAAGAATCTTTCAACTCATTCATAACACCGTCTAGTCTTGACATGAGTAATGACATTATATCATTTGCATAAGTATCACAACTTTCACTGTATGGAATGTCTTGGATATTTAACCCACTTATAAAGTATTCTAATAAACTAAGAAAAGGTGTGATGTTAAAATCTACATCGGGTCTATAACCACCTTGTTCATAATATGGAATGTATGCCATTTCATATGCAGTTTCAACATATCCTCTTTCTGAATCATATGCACCAATTGGAACTTCTGCTCTTATTAGTCTTTGTCCATAATGACATTGATTTGTGATACCTGCATTCCATGGAACCACATTGTAAGTTTCCCACCAAGGGGCAGGAGGATTATCTCCATAGTATCCATTAGATTTATCTGTTTCATATTGGTCAACTGTTTCTTGACCTAAAAACCAATAGTAATTATCGGGTGGGTCAACAACTATAGTTTCAGTACAACCATTTGCATCTGCCATTACACATTGTGTATATGAATCCGTGACTCCTGTAAAGAAAGCACTTTGTTCATTTTCATCTTGGATTCCATTGAAATTTAAATCAACATAAACATTTGCACCCTCAACATAACCGTCAATGACTGTAATCTTATTTACATGTTCATGTATATTAAAATTATTTACACTTGTGTATACTGGTGGACTTGAACCATTATCAACGGGGACAAGCACTAAACTTCCAGCACTTCCTCCACCACCACAACCTACTAACAAAAGTAGGGACATTAAACTAACTAACTTTTTCATATTCTCGTTCTCCGTTATGGTTTTCACCATTCTGATTATAGTTGTCAACAATCATGTCAACAACTTCTGTTGCATTGTAGGAAGTTCCTCCTACATGCCATTGGTATGATTCGGTAGGTATTCTACCAGTCTTCCAATTATAGATAGTGACTGTTTCATATTCCCAGTCATCTCTGTCAATCTCATCAATATTATTTGCATCATACCATTTTGAATCTATAACCCACTCACAATTAACTTTGTCATATGGGTCTGCACTTGTAAATGTTGGAGGCCCCAACACTTGACACAACCTGTCATAAGTTGTTTCTTTATATCCCTGTAGGGAAGTTCCACCCGATGTCATATCGGGAGAACACACTTCGTAATCTTTAATAATCATTATGCAACCTCCAATTGAGACTCTTCAATCTCTGCAATGAGTTTGTCAGCATGACCGTTCCATTCGGGATGGTCGGGAGTATCGAAAGGACTCTCGACAACCTCAATATTAGTAATGTAGTCAAACGAACCATTCAGTCCATTGAACCTGTTGACATGTTTCATGACCAGTGCAGCCACACTTGCCTCAGTCAAACTAGGTGAATTGTAGTAAGAGTGTTCACCCTCACCAAATGCATCTTCTTCAAAGATGAGTTTCTCTACACTAAAGTGTACAGAGTAGACTGAACCACCTTTGAACTTATGAAAGTTATCACCATACTCCTCAACATTCTGAGTAGTGACAACGTAAGTTCTTGAAGTTCCGTTTTTGATGTGATTTAAATGTGTCATATTGTCTCCTTTATCATTTTGTTTAACTTGTTTTGTTTTCTGATTAATTGTTTCTCAGCAGTCTTAATATCTTTCTGCGTTCTTAGAATACAAACACTAGAAGACCAGTCTTCACCAACACTGGTTTCAGATTTCATTTCTTCTAGTCTTTCTTTCTCTGACCTTATCTCACTCTGTAAACAATGGATATCAAGTTCCACTTCCATCAGTTTGAGTTTTAGTTCTTGTTGTTTATCTTGTTTTGTCATTATATACATAGTATAACAAAAAGTGGCACCCATTGTCAAGCACTACTTCTTTTTATTTTTTAACTTATCTAAAAATCCACCCTTTTCCCAAAACATTGGTTTGTTTAAATGTATTCCGATATATGGTAATAATACCATTAGTACACCTAAGAATATTGCGAATATTAATTCAAATGTTGTCATTTTTTTCTCCTATAAAAAGGGGGGTTAGGTCTCACACACCAATCGTGTAATAGTTGTAGACTTTGTGATACTTGACCTTCACCCGTCCCCGAGTCTTACGACCCTAAACTTCTCCTTCCAAATACTTAAGGACTGCTTTCTTTTCGATTGCAGATAAGTCCTCGTGTGATTTGAATTGTGTCCATGTTGTTCCAAAGGTTATAAACTTATTCCCTGCAGTCACAGCTGCATTCCATAATGTAAGAGACTCTTCGTCTTGTCCATTGAACAATTCGTTGTTCTCACATAGTGTAATAAGTTTTCTTCCCAAATCTACGTATGCTTTTTCTTGTGCATTCATTATATTTCCTTAAGTTATTGTTTTTCAATACTTAACTAGTATACAAAAAAGTGGCTGGGATTGTAAAGGGGTTTTACAGGTTTTTTTGAATTAAATTTAATTCTTCAAGTTTCTTTTGTAGAATCTCTGTTCTATTAGGCCAATAGATATAGTCTTTATCAGAATCCCTCATAAGATTCTCTAACAGTGGTCTGATAAAGTCGTCCATTTTATTAACAACTTCCGTTGCAGAAGTTGTTTTCTCAACTATCTTAGTATCAACAGAGGCAAGTTCCTCTGCGTCCATAGCTGTAAATCCAAAGTCGTTGTATTCTATAGTCATACTACTATTTAGTAAATCTCTCTAAGTCTTTTAAATCTTCTTTATCACTTTGCACTTCTTTATAGTTTGCAAATGCTTGAATTGTAATTTCAGGAATTTCTATGTCGGGAAAACTTGTAATAAGATAAAAAATTACCCCTGCAACATCTTGATGTTTTAAACTAGGTAATTCGGGGCTATTTAACAGACCTAGGTTAAGGGTAGAAGACCTATATTGCCTGTTGGAATTATAAGTAAGATTATTTGCAAGGTGGTTTAAAGAAGCCTTCTGAGCAGAATACATATAACCCTTAGAAATGTTTGGTTGAGCTGCACGACTAGAGATATTAATAATAAACTTTGTACTATCATTCTGCCATGCACGGTGTGTTATATCTAATATCTTAGTTTGGTCGAAATCATTGTGTGCATGATTAATTAATACATCAACATTGTTCTCATTATCCTTATCATAAATCCAGCACTGGGTGTCATTCATTATAATATCTTCTATGCGAATAGAATTTACCTTTATTACATCTCCTCGATAGGGACTTGCTTGTAATGTGTTTGTAATTATCTCTGCGAGACCACTACTTCCTGTTATTGCTACTTTCATAATATTCCTTAACTATATCAAATGACGGTTTTCCAAATAGTGAACCGTCTACACTACACTTATTACAAGGGGACTTACTTCTATCTCCCTTCATTAATCTTTTACGAATCTTTGTCATAGGTTTAGAGAACCATACTTCGTGTAAAGACATTGTCAATAGATTCCCTACGACATGTTCCCTTCCCCAATCGTTAGAACAGAACAATACATCTCCGTTCCAGTCTACAAACATTTTATAGAATGGGTAGTGACATGGTTTACCTTTTAGATTCTCTACAGTGTCGTCTTCAACACCGACCCAGTCAACGACACCACTTCGATTGTTTAGTATCAGTCCGTGTTTCTCAAAGTCTCCCCAATGCATTCTGTATCTGTATTGGTCTTCATGCACTCTTGCATCAGCCATCATAGTGTCGAAGTGTTCCATTTGGTGAATCCCGTCATACAAATTGACATACAATAAATCTAATCCACTCTTATACAATCCGTTAATGTAATCTATGTCTAACTTATCTCCGTTAGTGTTGCACTCTATTGTTGCAAAAGGTAGATTCATTTTAAACACTTTGACGATTTCTATAAAGTTGGGGTTAAGTAAGTTCTCACCAAACCCACTAAAGGATATCTTGCCTCTGAATTGATTCTCACCTAACTCTTCTGCAATTATCTCTGCACCTTTAAGTGTTAAGTGTAAGTTTCTATTAGGGAATACTTTAGGGTCGTGTCGTGGACAAAACACACATGTTCTATTACAGAGTTCTGTTGTGTTTATCTCTATGGTAAGAATGGAATCTAGTGGACTAGTTCCTTGGACTGTATCCCAATGTTTCTTTTCCTGTTCTCTTCTATGTTCTAAGAAGTCAAATTGGTCAACTGCAGTGATTGGAATGTTTCTTTTATTGTCTTTCACAAATTACATGACGCTCAATGTCGTCTTCCTCTTTAACATATTTATAAACTATATTATCATCTTCTTCAAACGGTGAAAAGTATTTTGGTATCGCAAAGAACTGTTGGTCATTATACTCACTCAATTTAGTTGCACGAGGAAACCCTTTATGTTTATAGTAGAAGGGTTTAATACATATACTGCGACCAACATTCATATCAAATGCAGAGAAGATAAGTGTGTCTTCTACACTATGTAAAAATAATTTGTTAATGTCATGAAAGAAACCGAGTCGAATAGAATATTCTTCGGGAAAATTAAATCTAAGGACATCATCTATGATGTCCCTAAAGTAGTCCTCATAGATAGGACTGATTTGATTTAATTGTAATGGACGGACTATATCTTCCTTAGAAGTAGCCACCGTCTCTGACATCGTCATTCTCATTATCACCTTCTTCAGTTGAATTTACAAACTCCCCACTATCTTGTAGGTCTTCAATTAACTTTGTAGTTTGGTCTTGGAATGATTGAATCATGTCTTCTTTAGTATCTTTAGTTGATACATTGAAACCTAAACCTTTAGATACTTCTTCGATTTTTTTCTTAGTCATACCTTCAAGTTCGTCTGAACTAGGAATTACAATTTCATCATATTCCTCTTCAACTTCCTCTTCTTTCTTTGCATCTATTTTATCTTGAACTGCCTTTAATAATTCTTCTTCAGAATCATACACTGCAGATACTTTTTGTGGTGCAGGTATTTGTCCTTTTAGATTTGGAGCATTACCACCAGTAATAGGGAAGGTAGGTGTAGTTGTTGTATCTTCTTCTGCGACTTTAAGTTCTTCAACTATATCTTCTTCAGATAGTTCTTCATCAAGAAAATCCTTTTCTTCTTGTGTAAAATCTTCTTCAGATACAAATGATTCGTTAAACTGTTCTTCATCAATTAAATCCATTTCGAATTGGTCTAGTTCGTCTACTTCTGATTCAACTCTATCTACTTCTTCAAAAAACTCTTTAGTTCCTTTTGCATCTGTAGGAACATCTAATTCTAATTCTACAGGTTGTTTCGGTTCTTCTACTACAGGATTCATTGCACGTGCAACTGCAAATGCAGGAGAAGTCTTGCCTGGGACTTTAGGTTTAGGTTGTAGATTTGGTTGAGTAGCAATGTTATCTTTTTCTACTTGAACTATTGAGTTGACTTGTGCCTTTTCATCATCTGTAAGGTCAACTTGTTTCTGACCTTCAGTAAGACCAACCTTACCGTCAGCATTTAAGTCCATTGAAATGCCATGAGACAATAGAACTGCTTCCATATTTGCAAGTCTTTCTTCTGCAGATTTTCTTCTCTGTCTTTCAGAAGCCATACTATCAAAAAGTTCTTGTTGTTCTTTTTCTCTTTCAGCAACAATGTTTGCAGTTTCTTCTTCCTGCAATTCTTGTAGTCTTCTTTGTGCAACTTGTACTTGAGTATTGTACTCAATTAAACCTTTACCAACTTCTTCTCTAATAGAGACTAAAGAGTCTAGTTCAGAAAGTTTAAAGTTTCCTTTTTGTAAACCCATCTCAAGTATGGTGGAAATTGTTTGTGCATTACTTGGAGTAATTCCAATTGTGTAATTTTGGATACGTTGTTGTACCTTTTGATATTCACTAAGTTGTGGTGGTTCCACTATTTGTTGTGAAAATTCTGATTTGACTTCATCTGCCATAATATATCTATCCTATAGTTTATCAGCTGAGCCGCACACGACTAGAAAGATATACATCGGGAAATGTAATAACTTTCCCACTTTATTTTATGTATAGTCTCTGGCGACTTGTACTAATATTTAGTTAAAAATTGTGTCGGGGAACGCTTTTTGAGCGATATTTTTAGTAATGTTTTTGAAAGGCCATTGACCTTCTTTTACTAAATCCAACAGTTCTGCTTCCTTAGCAGGAATTGCTTCTAACAGTTGAATCCACATATTCTCTCTTTTGTTTTGTGGAATCTGTTCTGTACAAAAATATTTAAATTGTCTAAACTCGAATCTAAGACTTGTTTGTGCAAGGTCTGAAGCAGGTGCATCATCTTGATTGTATGGTGTCTTACCTTCAGGCAATGTTGAGTTGATATTATCATCAAACGCCCATTGTAATACTGGTTTAACAGCACCATTCCTTTGACCAAAAACTTTTAGTCCTTGAACTGCAAGGTCTTCTGATTCATTTGCAACTAATTCTGCCTGACATAGTATTTCATATACATCTGCATTGTTAGTTAGAGTTGTTCTCTCTGTTATTAATTCTAGTTTAGGTTTATTGGGAGCACCCTTCGGTCTTCCTCTTCCTCTTTTTTCTGTCATAATGTAAAATCCTCTACATGGTTAAGTAAATCATTCAAACGGTGATTTACTAGATAGTTAAATACTTTACCTTTTACTATCTCGGTTTTATCAAATTCTTCTAATATCTTTTCTTCAACCTTTTGTGGTATGAAGTCTAAGTCAATAAGAGTTTGATTTCTTAAATAATTACGATAGTATTTATCGTCTTTTTGAATGGACATTCTGAGATATGATTCCTTAATGCCTTTTCTTAAAGGTGTTTGTCTAATACCTTCTTCAAACACATTGTCATTAGAAAGGATATTAGGAATACCGTCTGACTTATCTCCCGAAAGAATATGTTCTTTAAGGAATAGTTCGGGGTCTTCACACACAACCATTTTATTTAGGTTAGGAGACCACTGTTTCACACCATCGTATTTATGCAACTGTTGAAAGTCTTTGTCTCCACTAATAATTAGTACAGGTTCTTTTGCCTTCTTTGTTAACACTGCAATGATATCATCTGCCTCACAGTTTTCTACATACATATATCTGTATGGGAAGTTGTCTCTAATCTCGTCTTTGACTTTTTGTAATGTATCAAATAACATTTTCCAATCTAAGTCTGACGCCTCTCTTGTCTTCTTTCTACCTGCCTTATATAAAGGGTAGTAGTCTCGTCTCCAAGGGTGGGCTGCATCAGTACAAAGAGTTATCTCTCCGTATTCACCTGCATATTTCTTTTGGTAATTTCTAACGGAGTTTAGAATCATATGTCTTAACATATCCTCTGAAACATCACCGTCATTCATTTTGAGTTGTGCCATCAAACCTGCAATTATGGTTTGAGTAAAATCTATAAGTATCATCTAATCACTTTTATTAATAATGTATTTTTAGTAAGTAAATCGTTTCCGTCTTTTAGTTTGGAGCGAGGAATCTCATCTAAGAAATTCTTTGCAATTATATTACCACCTTTAACTATTCTATCAAGAAGTGTCTCATCTGTCAAGGTCTTTTCTTCACATATATTATAGTCGGTAATTCTAGACCCTTTAACAGATAAACCACCGTAAGTTTCAAACTTAGTAAACTTCTTAGAAGCAACATTGTATGTAAACAAATATTTTGCACGGATAATTTCTACTGGGTCTATGGAATGATACTTACCATGTTGTTTTAAGAATGGAAGTCTTCGGACTAGTTGTTGTGGAGTTTTAATTCTAACTTTGCGAACAGGTTTATATTCTAATACATACTTTGATATATCAGATTCTATCTCGTCCAGTTTTTTAATGATTCTTTCTTTAGAGGCCTTGGTTAAAAAGTTATAAGCTTCGTCAAGCTGCTCACAACCTTCCTCATTCACTAGTTCATATTTTATGTCGTGTGTAAATCCCTGCATAAAAGCAACAACCTTACCACTGTATTCTAGTTGTTCCAAGTACTTGTACATTGAAAAGGAAGACTTACCTTCCTCCATAAGTTTGTCAATTTGAAATTCAACTTCGTCTAAGGCATTCTCTGCCTTGTTTCGCATTCGTTCTTGTATAGATATTTTTTGTGTCATAATGAATAGTATATAGAAAAGTGCATACCTTTGTCAAGCGGTTAATCAGAAATATCTTCTCCTTTATTCGTTAACATGAATTTTCTTGAACAATTAATCATAACATTTGCACGAGACATGAAGTCTCGATTTATGAGAAGAGGAATACTTCCTCTTGAATCTAAAGACACTTCAGTATCTTTATATAATGTGTTTAGGAACTCTATGTCCATTAACACGACTGGTCGTTTCTCTGCAGGTTTAACTAACTCAACTGTTCTATGTAATGGTTTAGTATGAGTCTCACCTTGAAGTTTCCATGTGACCTTCTTACCTTTAATCACTACATCTTCTGCATGGAGTGAACATACTGAAGTAGAGTTTCCTGTATCTAACTTACCAGTCATTTCTTGACCGTCAACTATAAAGGACTCTAACACTCCACACTGTTTAGGTTCCTTCCTCCACATGTCTCTGTCAAAGTAAAGTTTAAGAACCATTTTAGTAATGTCTTCTTCGATTGCTTCAGAGATTGCTTTACTACCAGCACTATGATTGACTTCAAGAATGTACGGTGAGTCCTTCTCTCTGTTCTTAGCAGGAATGTAATCCACTCCAACCCATTGACCGTTCACACCTTTTGCAGCCTTAAGACATTCTTGTTTTTCCAATTCAGTCATTTCAATCAACTCAACTGATGCACCTTGTGATGCATTACTTCTGAAGTCGTCTGTAATTTTATTTCGTTTCATTGCACCAACAATTTCTTGGTTTACTATCACGCACCTTACGTCATAGTCGGACTCAATGTATTCCTGTAATAGAATATCAGTGTAAGGGTCAATCTTATAAATCAAACTAATCTGCGATTGTAAACTTCTTTCAGTTTCTATTAACAGAACACCAACACCCTTAGAACCACTAAGTGTTTTAAGTACCATTGGAAATTTATTGTCTAGTGCTTCATGGGCTGCATCAACAGCCTCGGGTGTATCGTTTGGAATCAATACAGTCTTAGGTTGGTTCATACCAATCTCTTGTAGTCTTAGATAAGTTCTAAACTTATCACAACACACTTCGATACACTCACGTGTGTTATTACATGGAATACCATATCTCTCAATCTGAGAAATCAAATCCATGTAGGAATCTTTCTTAGTCACGTCTCCACGTATGAAAACGATTGTATCCTCGTCTAATTCAAAACCCTTGTCGTCACCTTCGTTATGAATTGTAATCTTACCATCGTCTTCTCTGATAATGTAAGCACCATTGATTCTACAGTTGTAGGTTTCTATTCCTAACTTCTCTGCCTTAGATACTAGTTTTGCAGAAGTACCATTTTTTATAACCTTCTTAGGACGCTCAACAAGAACTACCAAACGATATGGTTTCTTATTGTCTACGTCTTCTTTCTTTTCTACTATATCTAAAAATGATTTCATTTCTTTTGCAACTCTACAAAGTGTTCAGCATCAACTAACACTAAAGGTTTATGTCTATTTCTTTTTATTACTACTAGGGGTTCATACCCTTTACAATTTTCTGAAGCTTGCTCGTATGCTTTCCATACGTTAACTGCTTCTTGGTTTTTACACTCTACACTGTAGGGGAAGATTTCTCGTGATTGTTTTCCAAGGATTATATCTTCTCCTTGTGAACCCATAGGTCTAGACTCTAAGTCTTCTGCATCTAATCCTAATCCTTCGACTAGAACATTTGCAAACCACTGTTGTAATTTACGACCCTTCGCTTTCGCTGACGATGTCTTCATCTTCTCCACTTGTTTCTTCAGCACTAGTATTTAGTAAAGACTCTGCATTAAATGGTTCAGGTTGTGGAATTTGTGCCCATGCAACATTGTCAAACTCCATTGAAGTACCACACCCACAAGTAGGCCCTACTTCTTTAAGATTTGGATTCATGAAATCTAATCTCTTTTGTAATCCTTCTGTTCTGTAATCTATATGTGTTCCATTAACAGAATCAATATGGTCTTGGTGAACTAGAATAATATAATCAGTAAAGTCTAAAGATATGTCTCCGTCTTGAAAAACATCTTCAAAGAAAATATATCTATACCCACCAAACTCTTCATTGTAATCTTGTGTACCCAATCTTGCATGTGGAATATTTCCTCTACCTTCAATTTCATTAATACTTCTTGGAAGGTGTTGTGCTAATTCTTTTCTAATGTATTCGTGTGCTGTTTCACTTATTGTAATCATAATTTTTTCTCATGTATTAATTCAAATGGTATTATTATATCTTGGTCTTCGGGTACATAGAGTTGATTTATCTCTGAACGATTACAAGTGTCAATCGCATCAAAAATAGTTTCGACCAATGCATCTCCACCTAAGTTAAATGAAGTGTTAAAAATCATAGGCACTTCAGTTCTCTCATAAAAACCTTTTATAAGATTATAATAATTTGGGTTCTGTTCTTCAGTGACAGTTTGTATTCTACAGGTTCCGTCTGCATGAACTAGGGAAGGGACATCTTCATATGCCTTTTCTTTTGCTTTGATAGCAAAACTCATCCATGGGGATTCTTCCAACTGCAACATTTCAAAATACTCATGTGCATGTTCTAACATAATAGTTCCTGCAAATGGTCTGTAGGTTTCTCTCTTCTTAACTTGATTGACTATCTGTTTTGCTTCTTGATGTCTTGGGTCAAAAATAATAGAACGATTTCCTAATGCACGAGGGCCCCATTCAGATTCACCTTGAAACATTCCAACAATCTGTTGTTCGTCTATGAGTAAATCTAAGACCTCATCTAAATCTCTTATAACACTAGTCCTCATTTTTTTCTCCTACGGTAAATTCACCTTCGTTTATTTTTTCATTCAACCACAATGCAGCTCCGACTGCAGTACCACCGTCATGTGGAACTGGGTCAACAAAGAATTGGTAGTCGGGATATGCTTCTAGGTATTTGTAATTGTTTGTACAGTTCAAAGAGTATCCACCACTTAACACTATGTTCTTAGTGTCGGGATTTCTTTTGATTGCATTGTCTATAATATCACATGTGTTTTCATAAGATGCAATTTCACATTCTTGTGCAACAGTAAATTGATTAAAGACATTCTTTCTTATTCTACCATAACTTGCCATACCCATAACTTTACCAGCCGCACGACCTTCTTCATCAGTACCTAACGCAGCTGATAGATTAGAGAAGTTCATACCACTAGAAGGTAATGAAGTAAAGACAAAATCTACTTCGTCTCCAGTTGCATTATCTACAAGTCTCTCTTCTTTGTCTTCAAAACATACTGCACAATCCTCATAGTCATTAGGGAATTGATTTCCTAGGTCTGATATGAGTCTATGGTTAGATAGTTTTTGGTGTTGAAGTTTTGCAAGTTTCTCGGGAGAACATTCATAGATAGATTCTATTTCTTGGTATCCTGCATACTCGTCAAAGAAAGGTTGTCCACCTCCACCGTCTTGCACGATTGCAATTGCATTCTCACCCTTTGCATAGAAAGGACTTAATTGATATCCACAATATGCATGGTATAAATGGTGAAAGTCTTTATTAAAATATTCTTTACCTTTCTTATCAGAGAAATGATTCTGCATAATCTCATTAATAATAGAAGTGTCTGCAGTAAGATTACTTACACCCCAGTTTAAATTATCTTTACCATACTTACCTTGTAGGTCATTCATAAAAGAATGAGTTAATTGTTCTGTAGATAAATCTTCTAGTATATCTTTTGCAGCTGCACGATTCCAAACAAGGGTATCCTTATCAACAGCAAAATTCATATTCCTTCTATCAAAGGTTGCAAAAATAACTGCATCCCATTCTTCCGAATCTATTTTATGTTCTATACATTCATAGACTGAAAAGTTCTTTGGTTCGGGAGACCAATACTTGTCTCTACGAAACCTTGCTTCGTCATAGACGAACTTCACTTCACCGTCAACTATACCTGCAACCGAAGGGTCGTGAGATATATTAATTCCTAATATTTTCATTTATTGAGTACCTTATCCTTTAAATCTTTGAGTGTAAATAACTCGTAGTTCATTAAATCTTCTAACATTTGACCTCGTCCATATTTCATACCTGCATACCAACTACAACCAACACATGCAGAAATAAAAACGAAGTGTATTATATATAATTCCATTTTAATCCTTTTTATATTTTTCGTTCTTTGTCCAAAAATTTCTAAATGGATTTTGGAGTTTCCATGTATATTTATTGTTCACATAATAGTGTATAAACATGAGTAGAGTAAACCATACCACACCCGAAAAAATATATTTAAATATCCAGTGTAATAAAGTGTAGGGTAATAATAATATATCCATTATCTGTACTTAGGCCCTTGCAACCAACATACGAGTGCATATCTTTCACCACTCTCAATAGGAGTGACTCTATGTGAAAACATACTTGGGAAAAATATTGCAGTACCTTTTTGTCTTAATATTTCCTTTGCTTTGGAGGTTTTAATTTCACTTCCATCTACAAAACTTTGTCCAATTGATTCGTCTTTTTCCAATGCACTTTCAAACATATTATCCCAGCCAGGGAATGTTAAATCACAACCAGTATAATCATCAGAATCAGATAACTGAATGGACACGGATACCTTACGGTCAAATGGGGTGGGTCTTGCCAAGAGATGACTGTCTATGTGCCAATCGTAATGGTCTTTAATATCTTTGTCTTCACTATAAGTATAGTGAGTATATTGTAGAGGTTCACAACGGTGAAAATCAAATCCATAATTTTGTAATGCAACAGTCTGAATTAAACCACTCACCATATTAACAAGTTCGTTATTAAATTTACTGTCGGGATTTATCCATGAAGTCTTACAGGAACGAATTTTATCAACATCTCTGCCCGTCTCGTCCCAAACCTCACCACCTGCAACCGTACCTACACCTTCTTCTTGACCAAATCGTTTTTGATATTGTTGTAATGCAGTAATTTTGCTATCGGGTAATGCGTGGGGAACGACAATGACATTATTAATATTGTAAATATGAAGTTGTGGGGGTTGTTCCATAATATAAATTCTCCAAGTTTTATTATATGTTTATTTATTGGTTTTGTCTAGAGGGTTTATCCAAAATATTTTAATACTCCTATGAGTAATATACTTAATCCTACTCCATTGAGTAAT
>Ga0206131_10004641_pt1 | contig 14925 bp, 10 predicted proteins | sample Helgoland_Spring_FD_148636 | JGI IMG/M metagenome (GOLD analysis project Ga0206131, IMG submission 148636) | Pelagic subsurface seawater microbial communities from Kabeltonne, Helgoland, North Sea - Helgoland_Spring_Bloom_20160517_1 | ecosystem: Environmental > Aquatic > Marine > Epipelagic ...
CCCAGACATGATTGTGTTTGATTATCAATCAATTATGAAATATCAGTCAGGAAATAGGTAAATTTGATCTCGATAGAACGCAGATGTTGTAAAAGACGGAAAAACAGCCCAAATTTCAATTTTTAATAAAAAAATTAGGAATTGGAGAGATTTTTTTTGACAGTCAGTCGCTCTCTGCTAGCTTGCCGCCCGCTTTCAGGAGGAACAGCGAGTAATTGTGGTTTTTTTAATACCTGTTATACGGGTTGCAAACTGCCACATTCCTTGTCGGATCTTTAGAAAGCGCTCGGGCGAAAGCTCTTGTAGCTCAGGGGTAGAGCGCGTCCTTGGTAAGGACGAGGTCGCCGGTTCAATTCCGGCCAAGAGCTCCACTTCTGAGCAAAAAAAGTCTGTCTGTTTTAACCTCCGGCATTACCACGGGGGAATGATCAGCCAGCATTACAAATAAGACCTAAGACTAAGAAGACCTAAGACTAAGAAAAACCAGCAGCCCGAGAGGGCCACCACAACTAATACAATACCATGGCTAAAGAAGCATTCGAAAGAAATAAGCCACACGTAAACGTCGGCACAATCGGCCACGTTGACCACGGCAAAACCACTCTCACCGCAGCAATCACTAACGTGCTTGCAGAAGCGAACGGCAGTGAGGCAAAAGCATATGATGAGATCGACGCCGCTCCCGAGGAGCGCGAGCGCGGTATCACCATTTCTACTGCACACGTTGAGTACGAAACAGAAAACCGTCACTACGCGCACGTTGACTGCCCAGGTCACGCTGACTACGTCAAAAACATGATTACCGGTGCCGCTCAAATGGACGGTGGTATTCTCGTTGTTTCCGCTGCAGACGGCCCAATGCCCCAGACTCGTGAGCACATCCTGCTCGCACGTCAGGTTGGTGTTCCTGCACTCGTTGTTTTCATGAACAAGACCGACCAGGTCGATGACGAAGAGCTCCTTGAGCTTGTCGAAATGGAAATTCGCGAGCTTCTCAGCGCCTACGAATTTCCCGGTGACGACATCCCTGTCATTTCCGGATCAGCTCTCAAAGCCCTCGAAGGTGATGCTGATCATAAGGCAAACATCCTCAAGCTCATGGAAGCAGTTGATAGCTACATTCCCGAGCCAGAGCGCCCAGTCGATCTTGATTTCCTTATGCCTATCGAGGATGTGTTCTCAATTGAAGGCCGTGGAACTGTTGCTACAGGCCGCATCGAGCGTGGTATTGTCAAGAAGATGGAAGAAGTTGAGATCGTTGGTATCCGCGACACTCAAATTACAACCATTACCGACATCGAGATGTTCCGTAAGCTGCTCGACGAAGGTCGTGCTGGCGACAACGTAGGTCTGCTCGTTCGTGGACTTAAGAAAGATGACCTCGAGCGGGGCCAAGTTATCGCCAAGAAGGGTAGCGTGACTCCTCACACCGTATTCAAAGGTGAGATCTATGTTCTCTCTAAGGATGAAGGTGGTCGTCACACACCATTCTTTAGTAACTACCGCCCACAGTTCTACTTCCGTACAACTGACGTTACGGGTAGCATCAAACTCCCAGACGGAGTCGAGATGGTCATGCCTGGCGACAACGTCGAGCTTGAAGTAACTCTCATCACACCAATTGCCATGGAAAAAACCATGCGCTTCGCTATCCGCGAAGGTGGCCGCACCGTCGGCGCTGGTCGTGTTGGTGATATCCTCGACTAAACACAACACTCAGGTCTTGTAAGTGCCCACACCCCGGGCACTTGCAAAGTATAGGCTGGTTTTTAGGGGCACTCAGGCAACATCGCCTGAGTGCCCCTCAGTCGCCTAAAGAAATCTCGTTAACAACATCGCACCAGCTAGTCGGAGAATCTGGAGCCATCTAAGAAAAAGCATTCAAATCACAGGGAAGTAGCTCAATTGGTAGAGCATCGGTTTCCAAAACCGAGGGTCGCAGGTTCGATTCCTGTCTTCCCTGCCAGCTTTTTCCATCTCACTCCGCCGCATATCCTGATTTTAAAACACTTCTCTCAAACCCAGCGCAAGCAACACTAATCATAATAAGCATGTTCAGGAAAATCGCCACCTTCATCCACGAGGTAAAAGCCGAGCTACGTAAAGCTTCATGGCCTTGGGACAACGATCCCAAAGCCAAGGGTTTCCAGAAATACAAGGAGCTCATCGATTCTACCTTGGTCGTGCTTATTGCCATGATACTACTTGCAGGTTTCGTTTCGCTGTTTGATCTAATTGCCACAAAGGTAATTGGTCTGCTTACTAATGTGGGATAACCCCCACTGGTTGAAATCAACTGATTTTAGCACTCTCACACACCACTTTACTCCTTATTCCCCAAACAGTCATGCCAATCATCCCTGAAGCAAAAAAGCAATGGTTCGTCGTTCACGTTCTCTCCGGCCAAGAGCAGAAAGTGCGTGATCGTATTCTGCGTAATGCAGAGGCTGAGGAATTGAGCGATTACATTTTCGATGTTCTCGTACCGCAGGAGCGCGTTGAGGAAAACCGCAAAGGCAAAAAAATTGAAACCAAACGCAAGTTCTTCCCCGGCTACATCATCGTTAACATGATGCTATTTGACGAAGATAAGCAGTTGGTAGACAAAACATGGTATTTCATCAAAGAAATGGACGGTGTCATTGGCTTTGCTGGAACTAAGGACAAACCCATCCCCATGCGTCAGCGTGAAGTTGACGGAATGCTCGGCCAGATCAAGGAGCGTGAAGAAAACGTCCGCCCCGCCATTAGTTTCGAAGCTGGCGATACCGTGAAAGTCGGTGATGGTCCGTTCGAAGGTCAAACAGGAACCATCGAGGAAATCGACCACGAAACAGGCAAACTGCTCGTCTCTGTAACTATTTTCGGACGCGATACACCAGTCGAACTCGACGCCTGGCAGGTCGAAAAAGCATAATCTCCCAATGTAGCCGTAAATAGCGGAATCATTTAATCATAACAATACCAACAACTACCACCACCATGGCAAAGGAAGTCAAACAAGTTCTCAAATTACAGATTCAAGCAGGTCAAGCAAACCCCTCGCCGCCGGTTGGCCCCGCACTCGGTCAGGCGGGTGTCAATATCATGCAGTTCTGTAAGGATTTCAATGCAGCCACACAGAAACAAGCGGGCGATCTTTTGCCCACAGTCATCACCGTCTTCAAGGATGCTTCTTTCACCTTCATCACTAAACAGCCGCCTGCAGCTGTTCTTCTCAAGAAGGCAGCTAAAATTGCATCCGGATCTGGTGAGCCTAACACAACTTCATGTGGAAGTATCACCAAAGCCCAGTTGATGGAAGTCGTGAATGCCAAGATCGCTGATCTGAATACCAATGACCCTGAGCAAGCGGCGAAAATCCTCGCAGGAACCGCACGTCAAATGGGCCTCGAAATCAAAGGAATGTAAACAATCTCAGTATGCGGTGTCTATCAGATGCTGTGAACTAATCAAAAACCCCCAGGCAAAGCCTAACTAACCAGCAGGAGAGCTTATAGCTCGTTCGTACTGCAAACAAAACCATGAGCAAAAGAAGCAAACGCTACAAAAAAGCCGCCGAGCTTGTTGAAGAAGACAAGCAGTACGCACTCGCAGACGCCGTAGGAATTATTAAAAAATTTCCGGCCCCTAAATTCGATCCTACCGTCACCCTTGCGTTCAAGCTAGGTGTGGACCCTAGGAAAAGCGACCAAATGGTTCGCGGCTCCGTTGCTCTGCCTCACGGCACTGGTAAGAATGTCAAAGTTGTTGTATTCGCCTCTGGTGAAGCAGCTAAAGCCGCTACAGATGCCGGCGCTGATGAAGTTGGTATGGAAGATCTAATCAAGAAAGTTCAGGAAGGATTTACCGATTTTGATGCCGCTATTGCCACTCCAGACGCAATGCTCGAGGTTCGTAAGATCGCCCGTGTGCTCGGGCCACGCGGCCTCATGCCTAACCCAAAAACAGGAACTGTCACCGAAGACACTGCAAAGGCAGTGAATGCAGTGAAGGCTGGCCGTATCGACTACAAGCTCGATAAAAATGGTAATATCGCCGCAGCCATTGGAAAGGCTTCCTTCTCTGAAGACCAGCTGCTCGCCAACACCCACGCTCTCCTAGAAAGCGTAGTCAAAGCCAAACCAGCTTCCGCGAAAGGAAACTACATCCAGAATGTCACCATAGCTGCCAGCATGTGCCCGGGTGTCGCTCTCGAATCATCCCTATATGCTATCGTCAACTAACTAAACCAAGGAGAAATAAGACCATGAATCCTGATAAAAAATACATCATTGATGAGCTTTTTGAGCGCGTAAATTCATCACCTTTCGTTCTGGTGGTTGACTACACCGGCATGACCGTCCCTGAGTTCAACGAGCTCCGTAACCGTCTCAATGAGAACGGTTCAGAATGCCACGTTGCCAAGAATACCTACATGCGCAAGGCACTCGAAAATGCCGAGCTTCCCGATATTTCCGAGCACCTCCTCGGGCAAACGGCATTCGTCACCGGCGAATCCGACGTCTGCGGTGCTGCCAAAACGATCAAAAACTTCGTCAAGGAGTTTAAAAAACCTGAGGTTAAAACTGGTATCCTCGATGGCGATGTGCTCGATGCAGCACAGATTACCGCCCTCGCAGACCTGCCATCACGCGAAGTTTTGCTTTCTCAGCTTCTTGCCGTTATCAACGCACCAGCAACCAAGCTTGTGCGCACCATCAACGAGCCTGCCACGTCTCTCGCGCGTGTCATTCAAGCGAAAGAAGGAGAATAAGGTATCAAGAATTGGCGCTGCAATGCACCTAGCTTAATGAAAAATTACCCACAAAAAATTAACCAACTTACAACAATCTGAACGGATGGCGTGCACCCCCTCCAGGGAAGCGCCTGATTAAAAAATAAGGTTCCCACGTCGGATCTTAAGCATAAGAGCTGAAATGTCCGGAAGCTCCGGGCGCGACGTAACCAACAAAGGAGAAAAACAAAATGGCTGACCTAACTAAAATAGCTGAAGAACTGGGCAAACTCACCGTGCTTGAAGCCGCTGAGCTTGTAAAATCCCTCGAAGAAGAGTGGGGCGTATCCGCCGCCGCTCCTGCTGCCGTAGCAGTTGCCGCTGGCCCTGCCGACGGTGGTGCTGCTGCCGAGGAAAAGACTGAATTCGACGTCGTGCTTGCTGAAGCCGGTGGTAACAAGATCGCTGTCATTAAGGCAGTTCGTGAAGTTGCTAGTGGACTCGGTCTTGCAGACGCCAAGAAGCTCGTAGAGAGCGCACCTGCCCCCATTCTTGAGGGTGCTTCTAAAGATGATGCTGACGCCGCCAAGGCCAAGCTCGAGGAAGCTGGTGCTAAAGTTGAACTCAAGTAGTTCTTCGCCACAAAAGGCTTTCTTTGTGTGCGGCACCTTTATAGGTGCCGCGCACAAGTCAGCCATCTAAAAACAACTCTCTGGGCTGGAAACAGCACGGAACAAAGTGCCTCATGGCACAAACAAAATCTAAGATTCATCATCTAGGTTTTTTAAATATCAAAAAAAAGCAAGCGCCCCCGCTCATCATCCATCCCGCTGATCTGGGAGATACCTAACACATTATATTATCATGGCCGAAAGACGTTACTACGGAACAATTGAGGAAGTTATCGAACCACCTAACTTGATTGAGGTTCAGAGCAAATCCTATGAGGATTTTTTGCAAAAAGAAATTCCCGCATCTCAGCGTGAAGACGCAGGACTTCAAGCAGTCTTCCGTGAGATTTTTCCAATCAAGAGCTACGACGAGGCTATAACCCTTGAATTCATTGCCTACGACATCGAGGAGCCTAAAGCGACGGCTCTAGAGTCTCTCCAGACGGGCGAGACTTTCAGCGCTGCGCTGTATGTTACTTTTAAGCTCAAAGATGAGTCTGGCACCAAGAAAGAGCGCGTTTACATGGGTGAAATGCCCATGATGACCCGCCGCGGAACCTTCGTGATTAACGGCGCTGAGCGCGTTATCGTTTCACAGCTTCACCGTTCTCCAGGTATCTGTTTTGAGACCTCTACGCACCTCAATGGTAAGTTGCTCCACTCTTTCCGTATCATTCCCGACCGTGGTTCTTGGCTTGAGACACAGTTTGATACCAACGATCTTCTCTACGTTTATCTCGACCGTCGTCGCAGAAGAAGAAAGTTCCTCGCCACCACATTCCTTCGTGCCATGGGATGGCCGACCGATCGTGATCTCTGTGAGCACTTCTACAACGTCGAGAAACTGAAGCTTAACGACAAGTTGGATGAGGAGGAGCTTGCCCAAAAAGTTACTTTCGAAGACATTCTAGATGACGAAGTAGTTGTAGTGAAGGCATATGAGCCGCTCACGATTGGAAATGTGCACCAACTCTTAGAACTTGGTCACAAGACTATCGATGTGATCGACTCCCGTGAGGATGAGATTCTCCTCAAGTCTCTGAAAAAAGACCCTGCACACGATGAGGAGTCTGCTCTCAAGGACATCTACCGCAAGCTGCGCCCCGGCGATCCTCCCACAGTAACCAACTCCAAGGCACTTCTTGAACGTCTTTTCTTTGACGAGAAGCGTTACGATCTCACTCGCGTTGGCCGTTACAAGATTAACCAGAAACTCAAACTTGATGTGGACTCCCACACTCGCGTGATGGTTCCTGAAGACTTCTTAGGTGCGGTTAAGTACCTGCTCGGCTTGAAAAAAGGCGATGGTGTGCTTGATGATATTGATCACCTTGGTTCACGCCGGGTTCGTGCCGTTGGTGAACTTCTCGGAAACCAATGCCGCGTCGGCCTTGCTCGTACTGAGCGATTAGTCAAGGAGCGCATGACTCTCTTTGATGTCAACCTCGAGGGGATGACACCACAGAAGCTCATCAACCCGAAGGCGCTCAGTGCTGTCATCCGTGACTTCTTCGGTCGTTCTCAGCTTTCCCAGTTCATGGACCAGACTAACCCATTGGCCGAGTTGACTCACAAGCGTCGACTCTCCGCTCTAGGGCCTGGTGGTCTGAACCGTGACCGTGCCGGTTTCGAAGTTCGAGACGTTCACACATCTCACTACGGACGTATCTGCCCGATTGAGACTCCCGAGGGTCCAAACATTGGTCTGATCAACTCCCTTTGCACCTATGCACGTATCAACGAGTTTGGGTTCATTGAGACGCCGTATCGGCGTGTTAAGAAAGGAAAAGTAAGCAACCAGATCGAGTATGTTACCGCTGACCAAGAGGAAGACTTCCTCATCGCTCAGGCGAACAACCCGATTGATAGCAAAGGAAACTTCCTGACGAAAAAAATAACTGCACGTGAAAGTGGTGAATTTATTGAGGTCGACCCAACTACCGTGGAATATATGGACGTTTCGCCGAAACAGCTGGTCTCTGTAGCCGCAGGGATCATTCCATTTCTCGAACACGATGATGCTAACCGTGCACTCATGGGTGCAAACATGCAGCGACAAGGAGTGCCGCTTCTCATTTCCGATGCGCCACTTGTAGGAACCGGACTTGAGGCAAAGGCAGCCGAGGATTCCCGGGCTGTCATTACCGCTGAAGCTGATGGTATTGTCGCAGCTGCTACAGCAGAGATTATCATCACCACAAAGGACGGTGAAATGCCAGTTTCTGATGAGAAATTCCTCAGCGATATGACCGCTGTTAAAAGTAATCCTGGCAAAGGTATCTTTGCTTATCCATTGCGTAAGTTCATGCGTTCCAACGCAGGTACTTGTCTGAACCAACGCCCAATATGCAATCGTGGAGATAAGGTCAAGGTCGGTGATGTGCTGGCTGATGGACCTAACACCGAAGGTGGTGAACTTGCACTTGGACGTAACATCCTTGTGGCCTTCATGCCGTGGAATGGATACAACTTTGAGGATGCTATCGTTATCTCTGAGAAGGTCGTGAAAGAAGATATTTACACTTCTATTCATATTTCCGAGTTTGAGTGCGCTGCACGTGACACCAAACTGGGGCCTGAGGAAATTACACGTGATATCCCCAACGTTGGAGACGAGGCACTCAAGAATCTTGACCATGATGGAATCATCCGAATTGGCGCCGAGGTTAAGCCTGGCGATATCTTGGTTGGAAAAATCACACCGAAGTCTGAGACTGAGCTTGCTCCTGAGGAGCGGCTTCTTCGCGCGATCTTCGGCGAGAAAGCCGCTGATGTTAAGGACACATCACTGCGTGTGCCATCTGGTTGCACAGGTATCGTTCAAGACATCCGCGTCGTCACTCACGGACTTGCCCGCAAGCGCGAGAACGAGCTGGACCCATCCAAACTCAAAAAGCAGGTCAAAAAAATCAACGATGACTACAAAAAGAAGAAGGATCAGCTCACCGAGCAGTTGACCGAGAAGCTCTCAGATATTCTTTTAGGAGAGAAGATTCCCCTCGATGTTGTCGATGCACAAACAGGTGAGATCATCATCCCTGCTAACCGTAAGATCACCAAGACGCTTCTCCGTAAGCTCGCGGCAATCTATGACCACATTGAGATCGACCCATCACCTATCCGTAACAAGATATTAGAGATCATCTCCACCTTCGAAGGTCGCTTCAGTGAGCTCGACGTGGATCGTGAACGCCGCCTCGACCAGCTCGAGAGTGGTGAGGAAATCGACCCAGGTGCCATCAAGGAAGTCAAGGTCTTTGTCGCAGCCAAGCGCAAGCTTAGTGTAGGTGATAAGATGGCTGGACGTCACGGTAACAAAGGTGTGGTTGCCACCATCGTCCCGGAAGAGGACATGCCGTTCCTCTCAGACGGAACTCCGGTGGAGATCTGCCTCAACCCACTCGGCGTGCCATCACGGATGAACGTCGGGCAGGTTCTTGAAACACACCTCGGCGTCGCTGCCAAGGCTCTCGGATTCACTGTAGCTACACCGATTTTCGATGGTATCCCAGAAGACGAGATCTGGAAGTTCATGAGCGAAGCCAAAAAAGTTGACGGTTTCAATTACGTCGGTGATAACGGTAAAGTCCGCGCACGCAAGAAAGACGAAGATGAAACGCGCGGCTATACTTGGATCGGTGACGGCAAGGATGGCACTGTTGGCGGTAAATCAACTCTTTACGACGGTCGCACTGGTGAAGCATTCCAGAATCCGGTCGTGGTTGGTATGATCTACATGCTTAAGCTAGGCCACCTCGTTGCCGACAAGATTCATGCACGTGCCGTTGGTCCATACTCACTTGTCACCCAGCAGCCGCTTGGTGGTAAAGCTCAGTATGGTGGTCAGCGATTTGGTGAGATGGAGGTGTGGGCACTTGAAGCATACGGTGCCGCTTACACTCTTCAGGAAATCCTCACCGTGAAGTCGGACGATGTCCAAGGCCGCACGAGGATTTACGAAGCCATCGTCAAGGGTGACAACAACCTTGAAGCTGGCACGCCTGAGTCATTCAACGTGCTGATGAAGGAAATGCAATCACTCTGCCTCGATGTCCGACCGGGAACGGGAGGAACGCCGAAGCAAGGAGGAAGTGATTTCTCACTTGATGACCTTACACTCTAACCGCAGTTAACAACCGAACCAAATACTTAAAACTCAAAACATAAAACAATTATCATGAGCGTTGAAACTAACCTGCGTGAACTCTTCGGGGTCAATGACAAGCCCGAGCAATTCGATCACGTCGCCATTACTGTGGCGTCTCCAGAAACCATTCGTTCTTGGTCCAGCGGTGAAGTGCTGAACCCAGAGACAATCAATTACCGAACCTTCAAACCTGAAAAAGGTGGTCTGTTCTGTGAGCGTATCTTCGGTCCAACCCGTGACTGGGAGTGTGCTTGCGGAAAATACAAGCGTATCAAACATAAGGGCGTGGTCTGTGACCGTTGTGGTGTTGAAGTGACTCTCTCTCGTGTTCGTCGCGAGCGCATGGGCCACATCGAGCTTGCTGTGCCTGTCTCCCATATCTGGTTCTACAAGTGCATGCCAAGTCGCATTGGTCTGGTTCTAGACCTTGCCGCGCGCCAGTTGGAGCGAATTATTTACTACGAGGACTTCGTGGTAACAGATGTCGGCTCATCTGAACTTGCTCTGGGTCAGCTTCTCAGTGAGAGCGAGTTGTTTGATGCCGAGGATGCATACGGCGACGGTAATTTTAAAGCAGAAATGGGTGCTGAAGCACTCCAGTCGCTTCTGTCTGGTGTCAAGCTTAAGAAGCTTACCGAGCAGCTTGAGGAGGAAATGCTCAACACCCGCTCGAAGCAGACCAAAAAGAAGCTAGCCAAGCGTATCAAACTTGCTCGTGGATTCGATCAGTCGAATACCCGCCCTGAGTGGATGATTATGAATGTGCTTCCTGTGATCCCGCCGGACCTACGTCCACTGGTTCCATTGGAAGGTGGCCGCTTTGCTACTTCTGATTTGAACGACCTCTACCGTCGTGTCATCAACCGTAACAACCGTCTGAAGAATCTTCTCAAACTGAAGACTCCAGACGTTATCATCCGTAACGAGAAGCGCATGCTTCAGGAGGCTGTTGATGCCTTGTTTGACAACGGACGTCACGGACGTGCAGTGACAGGTGCTGGAAACCGTGCGCTGAAGTCTCTCTCTGACATGCTTAAGGGTAAGGGTGGACGTTTCCGCCAAAACTTACTCGGTAAACGGGTCGATTACTCAGGCCGTTCAGTCATCGTTGTTGGTCCCGATCTTAAACTTAACCAGTGTGGTCTTCCTAAGAAGATGGCACTCACTTTGTTTGAGCCATTTATTATTCGCCGACTCAAGGAGCTTGGCTACTGCCACACCGTGCGTAGTGCCAAGAAGATGATCGACCGTAAGACTACGGAGGTTTGGGATATTCTCGAGGAAGTCACGAAAGGTCACCCTGTGATGCTGAACCGTGCTCCTACTCTGCACCGTCTATCCATTCAGGCATTTGAGCCTGTGCTCATTGAGGGATCCGCACTGCGTGTTCACCCGCTTGTTTGTACCGCATACAACGCGGACTTCGATGGTGACCAGATGGCTGTGCACGTTCCGCTATCTATTGAGGCACAAATGGAGGCACGTCAGCTGATGCTTGCACCTAATAATATCTTCTCACCAGCAAGTGGTAAGCCGATCACGGTTCCTTCCCAGGATATCATTCTCGGTTCCTACTACCTCACTTATGCTCGCACACCGACCGCGAAAGAGCTTGAGGCGCAGAAGGAAATCCATCTGCCATTGTTTGAAAACACCACCGAGGTTGAATTTGCGATTGCTAGCCGTAAGGTGCAGTATCACGACTGGATTCGTCTGCGTAATCCCGATTACGGTTCCAAGAATAAGCACTACGGTGATGCAGAACCTAAGATAATAACCACTACACCCGGGCGTGTAAGGTTCAACGAGATCTGGCCGTCCGGCCTCGGCTTCATCAACTTCAACGTTGGCAAAGGTCAAATTGGTGATATCATCTGGCGCTGCTATCAGTGCGCAGGTCAGGCAGGCACCGTACAGGTGCTCGACGATCTGAAGGGTCTTGGTTTCAGGGAAGCAACTCGTTCCGGTATCTCCATTGGTATCGTCGACATGGTGGTTCCAGAAGAAAAAGGTGCCGAGCTAGAAAAAGCCTACGCAGAAGTTGAGAAAGTGACAAAGCAGTATCGTAATGGTGTAATCACTGACAACGAGCGCTACCAGCAGGTCATTGACATCTGGACCCACGCTTCCGATAACATCGCTGACGCGCTTTACCGTAAGCTGGAGCACAACGAAGGGGATAAGATTGTCAACCCATTGTTCTTGATGGTTGACTCCGGTGCTCGTGGTAACAAGCAACAGATTAAGCAGCTTTCGGGTATGCGCGGTCTAATGGCTAAACCATCAGGTGACATTATCGAGCGCCCAATCACTTCCAACTTCCGTGAAGGGCTCTCCGTGCTGGAATACTTCATCTCCACTCACGGTGCCCGTAAGGGACTTGCCGACACCGCACTTAAAACAGCGGACTCTGGTTACATGACACGCAAGCTAGTAGACGTTTCCCAAGACGTGATTGTCTTTGAAGAAGATTGTGGGACCGTTAATGGTATCACTGCCGAGCCAATCATCGAAAATGATGAAGAGGCGGCATCTCTAGCTACCCGTATCTACGGCCGCGTTTCCCGTGAAAGGGTTAAAGATCCCGTCACCGGCAAGGTCATTCTCAAGGTTGGTCAGCTTATCGGCGAGAAGGAAGCGAATAAGATCGAGGAGCTCGGCTTCGAGCGACTCAGGATCCGCTCCACTCTCACATGCGAGGCTGATCGCGGTTGCTGTCAGAAGTGTTACGGTTTAAACTTGGCTTCTGGTAAATTGGCTAAGATTGGAGAAGCCGTTGGTATCATCGCCGCCCAGTCGATTGGTGAGCCAGGCACCCAGTTGACCATGCGGACGTTCCACGTTGGTGGTGTTGCATCATCATCGTTCAAGCAACCGATCATCAAAGCTGAGACTGGTGGCACCGTAGTTTACAAGGACGTACGCTCTGTGAAGGATGCTGACGGCAACTTCGTGGCACTTAACAAGAAAGGTTCTATCGCAATACGCGACAAGAACGGGCTCGAGCTCAAGTCATACAACCTTGTGATGGGATCTGCTATTTCCATTCCTGATGGTGAAAATGTTAAAAAAGGCCAAGTTTTCGTGACTTGGGATCCCTACAACGTGCCAATTCTCACGGAGAAGCCAGGTAAGGTCGAATTCCGTGATATGATCAAAGGAATCACCGTGCAGTCCGAGACTGATAAGGAAACCGGGAAGAAGGGTATGGTGGTCACTGAGCACAAAGAGGATCTGCACCCGCAGGTCGTTGTCATTGATCCCAAGACTTCCGAGGTTGTTGCCAGCTATTCAATTCCCGTCGGAGCGCACCTCTCCGTTAAGGAAGGATCGAGTGTTAAGGGTGGTGCCCAGCTTGCACGGACACCGCGTAAAATCTCCAAGACTGGTGACATCACGGGTGGTCTTCCGCGAATTGCCGAGCTCTTCGAAGCCCGTCGCCCGAAAGAGGCATGCACCATTGCTAAGATCGACGGTGAGGTTTCCTACGGACCGAACGTTCGTGGTAAGAAGAAAGTCATCGTTACTGACATGGATACCGGCGAGCACGCAGATCATCTCGTGCCAATGGGTAAACACATCATCGTTGGGGAAGGGGACTTCCTCCACCGTGGCGATCAGATCACTGAGGGACCTGTTTCCCCCGACGATTTGCTTGAAGCATGCGGTGCGCAGGCACTACAAGAGCACCTCACTAACGAAGTGCAGCGGGTTTACCGTCTGCAGGGTGTTGAGATCAATGACAAGCACATTGAGATCGTCATCCGCCAGATGCTTCGCAAGGTGAAGATCACCGAGCCCGGTGATACCGAATTCCTATGGGGTGACCAGATTGATCGAACCACCTTCAAGAAGTCTAACGAGGAAGTCGTTGCCAATGGTGGTAAGGCGGCCGAGTCCGAGCCAGTGCTTTTGGGTATTACCAAGGCGTCGCTTGAGACTGAGTCGTTTATCTCCGCTGCATCCTTCCAGGACACCACGCGTGTATTGACCGATGCATCTACCATAGGTCGTATCGATCACCTTCGCGGCTTCAAGGAGAATGTCATCATGGGTCATTTGATTCCTGCTGGCACTGGATTCCATCAGCACAGAGACACAGATATTGCGTTTACTGTTGAAGAGCCAGAACCAGTGAAGGAAGAGCCAGCTGAAGAAACTGATGGTGATTCTGATGGCGATCCAACTCCCGAGGCGGATGCGCCAACTGAAGAAGTCAGTGCCTAAACGCTCTCGACTAAAACAATTCAAATCACAACCCGGCTTCGCAATATGTGAAGTCGGGTTTTTTCTAGACTATCTGTAGATTGTTAAATTCATGATAACTGTATCTGCTGAAGTGTCGTGAAGCCGGTAGCTATAGCACAGTAAAAATAAGAACAAAAGTGATAGAGCGCATCATGATCAAGCAATACAGAGTATCACTGACTTCAACTTAATTAAAAATGCCTTTGTGATCGTCAAAGTAAGGGATAAAGTGTCCTCATGTTGATAGCTTTTAGTCTAGTCTTTGACTGCCAATAAACGAAACAGGGCCGCAGCCAAAAAACAAAACTAGCAAACTGTCGAGGCAAACAATAATCAAATGAAAGTTAATCTATTTCAAGCAGCAACCGCCGTATCCATCACCTTGTCGATGTTTCTTGTTTCATGCGGTGAAAACAAAAAAAGTAACGTAGATATCTTAGATTCTATTGTAGATGAAATTATTACTACGATAAACCGAGTGCCTAATGCAATGGCTACTATAACAGACAAAGAGTCTGCTCACGTAGCCGTGAAGGAAATGAAGCAAGTCGGGGTGGATATCGAGAACATTGCTGATAGATTGTTGGAGCTTGAGGTGCCCTCTGCAGCGGAAAAAAAGCGAATTGATAGAAGAATCGCCGATGGTATTGCTGATGGTAATGAGAAAATGGGTAATCTCGATCCCAAGGTTATGGAAGACCCTGAGATTAAAAAAATCATTGAAGAGGCACTAGAGTCTCTTAGTGAAACATTAAAAAAAGTTGAGCCGATATTCAGTGAGTATGTGAAGGACATCTAGGTCCGCTCTCAGGATAGCTTTCCAGATGGTGATGATACTCCAATCATCACCATGACAAGTACCCGACAAATCAATGCCAATGCTGGCAGTTCCATGCAAGTTTCAATAGAAATAGTTGATTTTAGGACACATCTTCAGAGCTCTTGATGGTTTGGTTTTTTAGCGACCGTGTCGCAGCTGTCCTGCTGATCAGGTGATATCTCCCTGAAAAACAGACGTGTTGCGCCAATGAAAGATGACACCGAAGGGGTGAGGTCGTTGCGCCATGATTCATGACACCCGGACGTTGGTTGGTTTTTGCTTCTTTTTTGCTCGTTTGACAAGGTTTTCCGCTGGCGTGGGT
>Ga0206131_10004646_pt1 | contig 14919 bp, 22 predicted proteins | sample Helgoland_Spring_FD_148636 | JGI IMG/M metagenome (GOLD analysis project Ga0206131, IMG submission 148636) | Pelagic subsurface seawater microbial communities from Kabeltonne, Helgoland, North Sea - Helgoland_Spring_Bloom_20160517_1 | ecosystem: Environmental > Aquatic > Marine > Epipelagic ...
AAAAGAATTTAAATTCCAAAAGTCTCAATGGATCACCAAGTTGCAAGAACCAGAGTTTCGCTCTGCTGTGCTTGACATCATGGATGAGGAAATCATCCAAAAATTTGAGTCTGAAGGCAAGAACTTTAGTCTCGAAGGCGAGAACGAAGAAGGTTAAATCCTGAAGTTACTCATAAGCCCCTTGACTCCGGTCTTGGGGTTTTTTTATTTTTAAATCACTATTTAGGGAAATTATGGAGAACCCCCGATGAAGCTAACGGAAACAAAATTAAAAGAACTAGTCAAAGAAATTCTTGACGAAGCTTGGGCCATAACAAATAAGAATAGAGCAACTGGTCAAAATGCTGGAGCAGGGTCCCTAAGTCCTAGGCAAATGAAAAAGCCGGGCGATGGAGCAATGGCAGTTTCGCAAAATCAAGAACTGCATGGTTGGGATAAATATATTCAATTAGTAGCAGAACAATATGCAAACCTACCGAAAGAAACTCCGGAAGGAAGAAAGTCATATGAAGCCTTCGCGGAACATATAACATCTCTTTATCCAAAAGTGACTTCTGCTTACGACGTTTCTTTTGTTGACGACCAACCCTACAAAAGCGCCCGACACATGTCTAAGTCTGTTGCAAATACTGGGGATTTTAAAGTGTCTAGACAATTTATCCAATCTGATAACCCCGAGGAGATGGATATAAATCTTAAAAATAGAGCAGTACATGATTTCTTTGGACACCTAAATGCTAGAGGTCATGAAAGAGGTGACTATAATGCATTTTCATTCAAGGGAGAAGTAAAAGCTTATCAAAAACAGCTTCGCATGGCCTCTACTGCCGCTACACCATTCTTATTTACTGTTTTGGTGGGCCAATTATGCTACTTTTATCACTATGGAGAAAATGGTCCACTAAAAGTTGCTTTGATGCCTAATTTTGATCCAATTAAGATAGGAAGAGTAGACGGATATAAAATAACGCTGAATGGCGATTTGGAGAGAGAACAATGAAATTGACACCACATATTTTAAAAAAACTTATCTTAGAAACAATCAACGAGCGCACAATGCAAAACTTTGATTCCTCAGAGTTAGAAAGTTTTTCCAAGATATCATCAAAACAATATGGAATGACCACCTTCAATACATACAACTTAAGTCAAGATGTTTCCTTAAACGAGTCTGAACGCCCGCAGTATGAATTTGATATTTATAACCCAAGTAAACCAGATCTTAGCATTCTTCAAGATTTTTTCAAAGGCATAAGTGAAAACAAGCATGCCGAGTTCCTTAGTGACTGGAAAATTGAAGACTTTAAAGACCAATGGCTTTTGGTCACAAAAGAAAGAGATGCAGGCGTAGCAAATACTAAATCTGGGCACATGGGTGCCGGATGGAACAATGGAGAGAAGAGAGGTGTTCTTAGGACTTTGATGGACCATTGCATTCAAAATCTAGGTGGAGTATCAGGAGATCACTTTGATGGTGGCTTATCTGGGTACTATAGAAGTATCGGACTTGTTCAGATTTATGAGATGTATACTTTTGATCCTACTATGGCTCCAAGCAAATGGAAAAATGCACCAGTAGATGTTTTGAACCCTAAATATTCAGCATATGCTTCGGCTTTAAGTGAGGAAGGCATCGATGCGGGAAATATAAACCAAAAAACACAGCCAACAACAGCAACACTGGAGGGTTTCGAAAAAACTTTTGTTCCATATAGTACAGCGGTTCGATACTCCAATGGAATGCCCGACATAATTTTTAGAAGAATTGCCTAGATTTACTTGACAAACCTCCTTAGATATGTTACATTATCATACGGAGGATATATTATGATAGATATAGTTGATTTATATAGACAGTTTTGCGAGAGCAAAGTAGTTCAATTCCAATTGGACGACAATGTCCGACCTTACGACAATACCACATTGTTTTGCCCTGCAGGAATGCAGCAATTCAAAGAGAAGAAGCGGCAAGACAAGGTTGTAGAAAACTACAATAGAAACAAGGACAAACCCAAGTTTAAAGACAAGTCCAGTGAATGGTCGTTCGACACCATGGGAATAGATATTGATTTCATAAAAAGTCTGGAGGACAAATGAAGACAATCAAGTGTCGTTGTAAGATAGAGGGTAAGACCTATATCGGCGAACTATCTTGGGAGAACAAAGATAAGTTCGCAATGCTAATCGGAAAGTTTAAAATAGAAATGCACTTTCCAAAGAAAACATACACATACACAGTCTTGGAGGACAAATGAATAGAAATAAGAACACTTTTGAGTGCGTCTTTAAGGAGGGGTACATTTGGTTTCCACATTACGTACATTTCAATCCTCGAAGCCTCGGCATGCAAAGAAGAAGTTGGATTTTCAAACAAGCATTTCCTGACAAAGAATCTTCGATTTGCACAAGAGAGAGTTGGGAAAGAATTGCGCAAGACAAAATAATATTTATCTATGATGAGCAGACAAAAAAATTAACCAAAATGGAGAACAAATGAAAAATGTAATAATAATTGACGCGCTGAATATGTTTCTACGCAGTTTTGTGGTGAGCCCACATATGGATAAGAGCGGGAACCCTGTAGGAGGCACCATAGGCTTTCTAAAGTCGTTGCAAAAAGTAGCTAGGGACTTTAATGCTGATGAGGTCATTGTGGCTTGGGATGGCCATGAGGGCTCCCAAAGAAAGCGGTCCATGAACAAAGACTATAAAGCAGGCCGCAAACCTGTGAGGTTTAACCGTAGGATGATTGAACTATCACCAGAGCAAGAACTGGCGAACAAAGGTTATCAGCAAGTAAGGTTGATGGAGTATCTTAATGAGATGCCTGTGATCCAACTTGTAGCAGACTTTACGGAAGCAGACGACATCATCGCTCATGTAATTAATCACAAGAACTACAATGGCTGGATGAAGACTATTATCTCATCAGACAAGGACTTCTTTCAGCTATGTCGCCCCGATGTTCAGATTTACCGACCAATTCAGAAAAAAATTGTCACAGAGAAGTCGGTCATCGAAGAGTTTAAGATTCACCCAAAGAACTTCGCACTAGCAAGAGCAATGGCTGGCGATCCATCCGATAACTTACCGGGAATCAAAGGAGCAGGGCTCAAGACAATAGCTAAGCGCTTTCCCTATCTTATTCATGAAGATGAGTATGAAGTTGGAGACATCGTGAAGGATTGCGTTATGGTAAGTAAAAAACTTAAGATTCACGAGAACATTCAGAAGGATGAACAGTTGATCAAAGAGAACTACAAGATCATGCAATTACAGTTTCCAAACATCAGACCAATGAATCGTGAACTCATTACGAGAGCAGTAAGCGACTTTGAACCAGCATTTAATAAAATAAAGTTCACACAAATGTTGTTCGCTGATGATGCCGGTCATCTCAACTTCGATGCCCTACAAATGACTTTTCGAAAAATAAATAAGCAATAATACTTGACAACTAGACTTAGATAGGTTATATTTATGTAACCAATAAATTCAGGAGGACAAATGAGTTTTACAGATAAAGAAACATTTATGCGGTTCGGGAAAAATTTCCAAGAGAACCTTTGCCAACTTATGTTGGAAGATCGACCTTTCTTCGATCAAATTACGGAAGTCTTGGATGTTACTTTCTTCGAAAAGAAGTATCTTCAAGTTTTCGCACAAACACTTATTAACTACAGAGACAAATACAACACACATCCAAACAATGAGGTCATGATGACTTTGTTGAGAACTGAGCTGAATCATCATGATAAAGCAACAGCCAAGGATGTGCGAGAGTTTTATGCTCGCATCCACACATCGGATGGCGTGGAAGAGTGTGCGTTCATCAAAGACAAGGCAATCGACTTCTGTCGCAAGCAAGTTCTGAAAGGAGCAATGTTGCAGTCTGCAAAACTACTTAAGTCATCATCATTTGAAGAGATCGAAAAAGTGATCAAGGAGGCCTTAGTTCTTGGAACAGACAATAACTTTGGACACGACTTTCGCAAAGATTTGCTTAAACGCTTTGAGCTTATTACAAGAGATCCAATCTCAACTGGTTGGGCTCGAATGGATGAGATCGTTAAAGGTGGTCTTGGAAAGTCAGAGTTGGGAGTCGTTGTTGCTCCAACTGGTGCTGGTAAGTCTATGGTGCTCGTTCACCTCGCAACTCAAGCGTTGCTTCAAGGAAAAACTGTTGTCTATTACACCTTGGAGTTGAAGGATACCGTGGTGGGCCAGAGATTCGATTGCTGCATAACTGACGTTCCACTTAATGAACACAAAGAAAGGCAAAAAGAAATTGTTAACAAGGTGAAAGACCTTGAAGGTACTCTAATTATCAAGGAGTATCCAACCAAATCTGCTTCTGTATCCACTCTCAAAAATCACATTGAGAAGCTACGGAAGAGAGGCATTGAGCCCGACATGATCTTGGTTGACTATGCTGACTTGTTGCGCCCGCCTCGAGCCACTGGTGAGAAGCGACACGAACTAGAAGAGACCTATGAAGGTCTTCGCGGCCTCGCTCAATCTTATGAGATCCCATGTTGGACTGCATCTCAAACAAACCGTGGAGGTCTCAATGCTGAAGTTATCACTATGGAGGCAATCTCTGAAGCGTTTAACAAATGTTTCGTTGCAGACTTCATCTTCTCATTGTCAAGAACAGTCCAAGACAAACAAGCAAACAAAGGTCGCCTCTTCGTTGCAAAGAATAGGAATGGTCCCGATGGTCTGGTGTTTGATGCTTTCGTTGACTGGTCTGATGTTACCATCAAAGTTTTGGACAGAGACGAATCGGCGGAAAAAATGCAATCAACGGCAGATGCTTTGCAGATGCTCAAAGACAAATATGCGAAAGCAGGAAAATAAATTATGAAAAAGATTATAAATGAGTGGAAAAGATTTATTGCCGAAGGACTCAAGAAAACTATAGAAATGGAATTGGACCTGTCAACAGATAGTATAATTCTATATCACACCGGATGGATGAACCCTGATGACGCATTTAGAAATAATGCAGATTTTGTATTCTCTGGAGAACCAGAGATTTTTAAAGATATGACCCGCCCAATGGGAAATGATGCTATTTATTTTGCTAGTAATAAGACTTATGCTTCTGGCTATAAAAGATTTTCTGACCTACCTTATTTGTATAAAGTTAGATTTCCAATTTCAAAAATAGCCGGTGGCAGCACGGATGACCCTCTACGTGTTACAACAAGATTCGAAATAACCTTACCTAAAAATCAGGCTGAATATTTTTTCCAACAAGCATCGCAAAATTGGAATACGGATTATAAGGCAAGATTTCAACTCGTCGGTGGTGGGTTGGAGGTAGCTGTCTATGACGCTTCCTTGATTGAAATACTAAGTTATGAAAAGCTTTTTGACGAAAACGATGTTAAAAATTGGTTCAATAAAAATATAGAACCAATTTTCAAAGATTACATGAAACCTAAAAGACGACCAGATGGAAGCTACGAGATTCTTGATGAACTTGGAGACCCAATGGTGCTTAGCAAAGACGATATAATAGAATATTTAGAAGGAGATTTTGAAGACTTTTTTGTAAGCACCACTCATCTTCCACCAAAGAAAAGAGAAGCCCTTGAAGAGTTTAAGAGGGTTTTTCCCACTGAATATAGATCTTATACAAAAAGCTTACTAGACACACTAGCATCAATAAAAGCAAGTAAATAATTAAAAAAAAACAACAGGAGCCCCTAATGGATTTAGAGAAAAAGATTTTATCGGACATCACAGTCCACATGAAGTATGCGCGTTACATAGAAGACGAGCAACGTCGAGAGAACTGGGACGAATTAGTTACCAGAAACATGAACATGCATATCAAAAAATTTCCCAGTTTAGAGCAGGAGATTAGAGAGAACTACAAGTTTGTCTACAACAAGCAAGTCTTACCATCAATGCGTTCAATGCAGTTCGGAGGCAAGCCAATCGAGGTTTCTCCAAACCGCATCTTTAATTGCGCTTACGCACCCGCAGACGATGCCCGAGTCTTTGGAGAGATCATGTTCTTGCTCCTTGGCGGGACTGGCGTTGGCTATTCAGTTCAGCACCACCACGTTGAAAAATTGCCTGAGATTCATAGACCATCTACAAAGAGAACACGTCGTTTTCTTATTGGAGACTCTATCGAAGGATGGGCTGATTCTGTAAAGGCATTGATGATGTCTTACTTTAAAGGCACATCTAAGTTACGTTTTGACTTCTCAGACATCCGTCCGAAAGGCGCGAGACTAGTTACATCAGGCGGCAAGGCTCCAGGTCCACAGCCGCTTAGAGAGTGCTTAGTAAAGATAGAGGGGATTTTAGATGCGAAAGATAACGGTGAAAAACTTAGCCCCATTGAGGTTCATGATATCATCTGCTATATTGCGGATGCAGTTTTGGCAGGCGGTATTCGTCGCGCCGCTCTTATTTCTTTATTCAGTGCTGACGACGAAGACATGCTTAGCGCAAAAGCCGGACCATGGTGGGAACTCAACCCGCAACGAGGAAGGGCAAATAACTCTGTAGTGGTGATGCGTCATCGAATTGATAAGCCTACGTTCATGAACTTGTGGAAGCGAGTAGAAGAGTCACGCTCAGGAGAACCAGGCTTCTACTTTTCAAACGATAAAGACTGGGGTTGTAACCCATGTTGTGAGATTGGTTTGAGACCAAATCAATTCTGCAACTTGGTCGAAATCAATGTATCAGATGTAACAACTCAAGATGAATTAAATGCTCGCTCTCGTGCAGCATCATTCATAGGAACGCTTCAGGCATCCTACACGGACTTTCATTATCTTCGCCCTGTTTGGCAACGAACAACTGAGAAAGATGCGCTCATCGGCGTCTCAATGACTGGTATCGCTTCCGGCGGAGTCCTTGGACTAAACATGACCGAAGCATCTTTGGAAGTCTCAAAGATGAATCGAAGAGTCGCAATGCAAACTGGTATCAACCAAGCAGCACGCCAAACATGTGTTAAACCAGCAGGAACAACTTCGCTTACTCTTGGCACGTCAAGTGGCATCCATGCATGGCACAATGACTATTACATCAGACGACTTCGAGTTGGAAAGAATGAAGCAATCTATTCGTATCTCGTCAATAACCTGCCTGAGCTCATCGAGGACTGTCGCTTTAGACCTCACGACACTGCTATCCTATCTGTGCCTCAAAAAGCTCCTGAAGGGGCAATAACGCGCCATGAAACAGCACTTGACTTGCTCGAGAGAGTAAAAAAGGTTTCTGCAGAATGGATCAAGCCCGGACATAAGAAGGGGAACAACACCCACAATGTCTCAGCCACAGTAAGCATTCGAGACGAAGAGTGGGAAACAGTTGGAGAGTGGATGTGGAATAACCGAGGTGTATACAATGGTTTGAGCGTTTTGCCAATGGATTTGGGAAGTTACGTGCAAGCTCCTTACGAGGATTGCGATGCTGAGACTTATGAAAAGATGCTCTCATTGGTCAAAAACGTTGACTTGAACCTAGTTATAGAAGCAGAAGACGAAACCGACTTAAGTGGAGAAATCGCTTGCGGCGGTGGAGCCTGTGACATCTTTTAAACAGGAGAAAGGTATGAGAGAAGAATTAGAAAATATTATTCGTAACTTAACTGAGGTCAAAGAAGATCTCGATAAAGTAGAAGCTGGGTCTTATGGCTATAAGTCTGCAGCACCTCGAGCCAGAAAGGCTCTTATGGAGGCCTCAAAGGAACTCCGCGAGATCCGAACTGCAGTTCAGGAACATAAGAAAGGTCACGAAGAAAAGTAAACTTTCTATTTGACAACCCAATCATAATGTGTTATATTATAAACAAGAACATTTAATTTTGTTCTCAATATAACACATTATGATTTTTTTTATTTGGAGGAAATATGCATTTTGAACCACACAACCGGCACTTATGGATTATGCCCATTGAGGCTGAGAAAGAAGACAAGGAGTCTCCACTCTTCGTTATGCCGGAACAATACCAACCACCGAAGTCTCCCTATGTAATTGGAGAGATTCTTGCGATGGCATGTGATTGCGAAATTAGTTTAGACGTTGGAGACTCGATTGTAGTAGATAGAACCACGGTTCAGGAGATAAAAGCCGGATCCGAGACTATTTACGTCGTTAAAGAAAATTATGTCTACGGGAGACTAGAAGAATGAAACTTACATCTAAAGTATTAAGAAAGATTATAACAGAAGTGATGACCGAGGCCACGCAAGAAACTGAATATAAAAGAACTGTGGATATGCTAAGTGGCGATGTGGAAAGTGTCGATCAGGTCGCTATTTTAACCGCTGAGAATCCAAAATCAATAGAGATATCACCAGAGCAAAATGCAGCGCGCCTTGAAGAGTTCAAAAAGGAGCTCTCTAGTGCTGGATACGGCTGGAACGATGTTTCCGGCATGTACGATAGACCAGAGAAGTCACTTATGATACCACACATGAGTTTAGATGATGCGAAAAGATTCTCTTACAAATATGGACAAGAGTCTTTTGTGCATTCGAGTAGAGGAGAAGAGCAAGATATGACCCACAGTCTAGAATTTCCAGACTTCAAAGACGAAGAGATCGATGACACATATGATGCTGCAACATATGGTCCAATTCTCAATGTTCCACCAAGTATCAACATTAAGAGTTCTACACCAGGCTCCACAGTTCTAGGTGATGACCAAATGGGCTCAGCGAAGAACTATTATTCTCATGTACCAAATAAGAAATGGGACGCTAAAACAAAAGATGGTAAAGAACGAGAAGCTGGTGAAAAACTGGGTAAAAAATATGCTGTGGATCTGGAGTTTGACAAGACCGTGCCACATGGATATACTCCAAAAGCCGGACTTCGTTCCCCGCGATATTTTCGAGAAAATAAATACATCCATATCGCCAAAACCGATGTTCCAGACACTATTGAAGCACAGGCTCTGATGGAAAATATTCACAAACTATCCCTTAAGATATCGGAGAACAACAGACTTGGTTCATCGAAATATTATGCTAGAATGAGAATGCGAAGCATGAAGCAAAAGCTTTTTGAACTAATCCAGGAGTCACGGTGAGAGAGATAGAACTCTACGGAGACGGCATTGGCAAAGTATCCTACATCCAACATGTTGGAGATGATAAGATGATTGCGAATGCTGCCCGTGTGTCTTTCGGTCAAGACAACACAAGACCGCTTACAAAGAGAGATAAGGGCTTGATCAAATACTTGATTGAACATAAGCATACATCTCCCTTTGAGCACAACTCGATCACATTTATGTTCGAGGTTCCAATGTATGTTCGCTCTCAACACATGAGACACAGAACATGGGCTTACAACGAGATTTCTCGTCGTTACACTGAAATTGACCTGAAATTCTACGAACCAAAGCAATTCAGAACCCAACATGATAGCAATCGCCAAGCATCTAATTTAGATGGTTTGATTGATCCAACTATCACTCCACGCTTTGCAGACACTTACATTAAGTCATCAGACGCCATGGCTGCTTTCCATAAGCACTCTTTGGATTTGTTTGGCCACTTGATTGCCAAAGGAGTTTGTCGAGAACAAGCACGAGGTGTTCTTCCTCAAAACCTTTACGCTAAATATTATGGAACTGTCAACTTGTCAAATCTACTTAAGTTTATAGACCTAAGAACTCATGAAGGTGCACAGTGGGAAATCCAAAAAGTAGCAGAGGCTTGTTTAGAAATAGCATCTGACATTTGGCCCTATTCTATTGGTGCTTACAGGGAGTTGAGAGGTGAAGTTTGATCGAGGAGACCTAGTGATGCTGAAGGGTGATACAACAGTTTATTACTCTCTAGAAGCCGCATCTAACGTGGGAATTGTTGTAAGCAAGGCTGTTTTGATGTATGCTCACCAAACACCCAATGGAGAAAAGATAAAGTTTTACGCTTACGATGTAATGTTTGATGGACGAACCTACAAGAACGTCCCAGAAGAAGTTTTAAGAGGACTAGAAAATGAAAATGAAGAAAATATTAAATGAATGGAAGACCTTTGTTATAAGCGAAGCTAATCAACCATTTATAGACAAAGAATTGGGAGCTGATTTTGACAACAAATGGTTTGGAAACTTCAGCGATTACTTAGGCCTGATTCAGGACAAGACATATAATAGTAAGTGGCAAGCTTATCTCAAGAATAATTTTCCCAAGTTACAATCGTCCATAGTCTCAAGAGCTTCAAATAAAAAAGAAGCAGACATGGTAATGAAAAAGATTATTGGTGGTCATAGCTACTATGTCAATAAATTTTTAGGACCAGAAGCCGCAGAAGCGCTTATCGTCATCAAAGTTGATGGCTACATTGCAAACGCTCCCAAGGATCAGGTAGAGTTTTTTCTATCCAATATGGAAAGAATTTTGGAATATGGTGGAGAGAACACAGTTCCGCATCCGCAATTTAAAGGTTCAGTTGCCTTCTTCGGTAAGCCAACAGATTGGTGGATGTTTGGAGACGGGTTCGAACTAGCAAAGCAGGTTTTTACATCTGCAAAAGCGAACTATGAAGACCTAGGTAGTTTGCCCGGTGCATCAGAGCCAGAAGCTGAATTACCAGAGCCAATATCTGCAGCCGCTGATGAACGAACATCGGGAATGGCAGACTTTTTCTCAAAGTTTTACGACCAAAACCCCGAAGCATTAAAGCAAAAGAGGCCTAGTCGGAGACGTAAGTGATCCAACACGATAGGATAAACATAGGCAGGACACCATCCTGTCTTTTGTTTTCTTGGAGAACGCAGACGCCATGCATCCTGAGTTCATCGCTGGTTTACCATCGATGTGACCCTCAGTTTCAAGGTTTCGACTTCTCAGAATTCAATGCAGCAAATGAGGTCGAGATGATAACCAACCTATCATTCATCATGGCTTTCACTGGCTTATTGCTTCACCCATCAAACGTTCAGAGTCTGCGCGTAGAAGATGAGATCATCTTAATTACGAAAAACAATAGAAAGATTGTCTATGATGCCGTGCCATTTTATTTCGACAAAAAGCAAGAGAAATTGTTTGACGTCTACGATGAATTTTATTGGCGCCGAGGAACTGCTCATGATGTCGATACCTTAACATCTCGAGAACGCTTTTGTAGAAGAATTGACTTCTATCCCTCCAGAAGGAAAGCTGTTAGGCCAAGAACGAAAGACCTCACTGTAGCGTCTATAATGACCGAACAGCAGCTTTTAAGTCCTGACTATGGTAATGGTGTCGTTCGAATTAAAGCGCTTAGGATGATGGACAAGGCCGGCTTAAAAGGACAATTGGGAATGGTCAAGAACGGCAAAGAGTATTATAAGAGAATCAAGATGGACTTCAGCACTCGCGAGGTCATTCCAAGATTCAAACAAGTCATGACCTTTGATGAGGTCTTTCAGATGGAGCAGGAAAAGGAGAAACCATGGAAAACGTTCGAGAAACTAAGGTTCAAACAAAGAACCTTGTAGGCATAATACCAATAGCCGGTCAGGAAAGTCGAGACTTCAATCAACCATGGCCCGACTGCATGATGCCTATTGCCCCGAACTACAATCTTATAGAAGCCGCAGTTGCTGAATGTGCTTGGGCAGGATGTAAATCGATTTGGATTGTTGTAAATGATGATTTTGCTCCAATTATCAGAAAGAGACTAGGAGACTTTGCTGGAGACCCAGTGTGGTCTTATCGAGCATGGGAGCCAAGACCGAACAATCACAAGAAGAGAATTCCCATTTTTTATACCGCTGTGCCTATGAAGCATAGAAATAAGCGTGACTCGACTGCATTCTCTGTCGTACACGGTTCTCTCACGGCTTTTAAATTAATGAGTAGCCTTTCTAATTGGACTAAGCCATCCAAGTATTACGTAAGATTTCCCCACAGTTATTTCCCCGCATGGCAAATTAGAGATCATAGAAAGATATTGAGTGGTGATAAGAATTGTTATATAACATTTCGAGGCGAAGGTGTTAAAGAGGGTTCTCTTTGTTCTTTTACATTTGGAAAAGACGACTGGGTAAAATTCAGAAGAGTTATTCGTGCCGGAACTGGTCTGAGGCCCCCTGGGACAACTCATGAAGATGGACTAAAGCTACCTATTGAGGAGAGATGGTCTGCAAGATGGTTCAAGCCTAGTGATGTTTTTGCACCTCTAGACTATACTAGCTCCCATCAGATAGAGGTGGAGAACTTTTTTAACATAAGAGGTTGGAACGAATATTGCACATTTGTGGGCCACTCTGAGTCTCTGCAAATAAGGAAGCCAGAGAGTTCTATATTTTTGCGCACTAGTTATAATAGAGTCGGAGGTAACGATGAATGAGGGAACATCTTAAGTTCAAACAGCTACTAAATCAATTTAGATCTTTAAAGTTTGAAGGCGAATATATGGAAGATGTCTTGATGCATGCCCATGTAGACTTCGATGAGGCATGTAAGGAGTATATGGAAGAAAACGATATGCGAACTGAAGATTTCACAAATGAAGAAGTCGAACACGATGCCCCGCCTCAAGAAGAAAGTGGAGAAATATTTGAAACAACCCCGGAACCAGAAGAGTTGCGGTTATTTAAAAAAGCCCATCGAAAACTCGTAAAAATTCTACACCCAGATAGAATAAGAAAGAATGACTCACGAAAAGAAGAGTTCACAGAAGATTTTAAGAGGATGCAGGAAGCAATACAAAATGAAACGTGGTCTGACTTTTTTGATTTAGCAGACAAGCACCACGTAAAATTAGACAGGATTGAAGAAGCAAATCGTCTACTCTTAGAAGACATATCAAGAATATCAGACAAGAATGATGGAAAAAGAAAAACATTTTCTTGGTTCCTACAGCAGTGCAATGGAGACAAAGATTGTCGCGACAATGTTGTCGAGCTGTTTTTAAGAACAAAATATGGCTGGGTTAAGCCTAAATGACATTAAATGTTGGAGATCTTGTTTCTTATGCAACATTTAAAGATGATGCTAAGTATAGGCTTGGCATGGTAATAGGTTTAAATACCTCGACAGGACTTGTGAAAATTAGATGGTGCAATGGACACATAAGTTTGCATGCAGAAATGTTTCTAAAACGTATCGCATGAACTATTTATGTGGAACGAGGGTTTGAAATGAAAGTTACGTCAGAAGATTTACGCCAGATTATCAAAGAAGAGCTTGATGCTGTTCTTAATGAAAAGAAAGGCAAGAAGCGTAAAGCTGCTAAGAAAAAGAAAAGAAAGAAGAAAAAGAAAGCAAAAGCCAAAAAGAAGGACGCTTGCTACAACAAAGTCAAGTCTCGCTATGATGTTTGGCCATCTGCTTATGCTTCTGGTGCTCTTGTTAAGTGCCGCAAAGTTGGTGCTGCAAATTGGGGCAATTCAACTAATGAAGATTTAATTCCGGGCGGTCTTGGCGATAAGCTCAAGGGGTCCATGGAAGAACAGCACAAGCAATTGGCCAAGATGCACGATGTTTCAGTTCAGGAAATCGACGCCCAAGTTCAAAAAGGTATCAAGGTCGAGATGGAACACACAGATAGTGAAGACATTGCACACGAAATTGCAATGGAGCATGTCTATGAAGATCCTGAGTACTATGACAAATTAGAGTCTATAGAGACTTTGGACGAAAAGAAAAAAAAGAAGAAGAAAAAGTCCAAACCCAAAAAGAAAGCAGGAACCGAATCAAGCAAAGAGTCGTCACTTCACGACTGGTTTGGTCGCAAAGGAGCCAAAGGCAAGAAGAAAGGTTGGGTTGATTGCAACTCACCTGATGGAAGTGGTGGCTATAAATCTTGCGGAAGATCCGACGGAGAGAAAAGAAAGAAATACCCATCATGTCGCCCAACGCCCGGCGCATGCAAAGAGAAAGGTAAAGGCAAGTCTTGGGGCAAAAAAGCAAAAAAAGGAAACAAAAAATGAAACTTACAAAACAAACATTAAAAAGAATTATCAAAGAAGAACTCGAAGCAGTCATGAGCGAAGTAAGACTTGAGCCGGACCATTCTTACTTCGCATCAGATGATCAAATAACAAAGATTCGTAGCCTCCTCGACTCAGGTGACCCTGAGTTAATCAACATGGCAAAAACACTTCTTGACACTCTCGAACCAAGCGGGGGTTTCCTTGATGATTATATGCGAAACCAAGAAGTTGGAGATGTGGAAAAGTTGGCTAATAAGCACGGAGCTGATGGAGCCAATTTCTATGGCTTGGATGCTCTTGGGGAATATGTTACGGAATTCGATAAGTTCGAAGACAGAGAAGTGAAAAGAGCCCGCAATCCAGCAGATGTCGCCAAAGAGTTTCATAGCAGATATCAATCTGTTGCGGACACGTATGAACCTAAAGGTTTGTCCGAATCATCCAACCTTAAAGGTAAAAAGAAATGAACATCACAAACGAGCAATTGCGAAACATCATAGCAGAAGAAATGGAGTCTGTCCTGAGTGAGTTTGAAGAAAAAGAGATAACCGACCCGTGCGTTTGGAAAGACCAACCATCGCATAGACCACCAGGAATAAGCCAACCGAAGGCCGCAGAACTGTGTGCTGCTCAATCGCAAGTTGCAGAGGCTGCCAAGAAGAAGCCATGCAAACCTTCTAAGGGCAAGCGGTTCGCTAAGCGTGTAAACGGCAAGTGCCGTTCTTACGGACAGAAAGGTCAAGCAAAAAGTGGTGGTGATCGTATTCGACCGGGAACAAAGAAAGGCGATGCTTATTGTGCTCGTTCCGCCAAGATTAAAAAGTGCAAGAACCCGCCTTGCGCGAACGCTCTTTCGCGAAAGAAGTGGAAGTGTCGCGGCTCAAAGAGCATGAAGTGACAGCAGCGGATTTAATATTCAAAGCAATTTTCTGGAAGGCAATGTTCTTTGGGATCATCATCCCATCCGCTGCCTTCAGTTGTTATTGGTACTTGCTTTATAGACAACA
>Ga0206131_10004654_pt1 | contig 14906 bp, 15 predicted proteins | sample Helgoland_Spring_FD_148636 | JGI IMG/M metagenome (GOLD analysis project Ga0206131, IMG submission 148636) | Pelagic subsurface seawater microbial communities from Kabeltonne, Helgoland, North Sea - Helgoland_Spring_Bloom_20160517_1 | ecosystem: Environmental > Aquatic > Marine > Epipelagic ...
ATTTCCTAGTTGTACAATGGTACTTTTGTGAGTTGGATATTCGTTTCCATCTTCATCAGTTGCAGTTCCAAGAGCATCAATTTTACTTTGTGCTTGTTCTCTTGAATCAAATTCGTATTTTGCTATTCTCATTACTTATTTATTTTAACTTTTGGTTATAACTATTAGTTATTATATTATTTACTCTTGTTATTATTATAGGTGTAATTATTACTCTTAACTTGTTAATGCTTGTAATTCGCTATTTGATAATCTTGTGTTGTAAAGTTTAGTTTCTTTTATTTGGTTTGATGCAGTAACAATAGTACCTCTATCAGAAGCTATTGCTATTTGATTCATTGGAGGAACGGTAGCACTTGTATCTGTTTCTAATAAAGAACCATTTAAGTATATTGCGTAATTATTATTAGCATATCCTATCGCAATTTTTGCGTTACTCTCTACATTAACAGTTGATGTATAATTTACTTGTACTGAATAGTTATTTACAATTAAAACTTTCAATTTACTACTTGCATCAGTATAGACAAAAAACCTATGTTGTGAAGAACCTTGACCACACTCAAACAAAGCTATTGATGGTGTTATTTTTTTACCTATTTCAATAAACATAGTCCCCTCTGTTTGTCCTATAATACCACTTGGAGGAGTTTGACTACAAACATCAGCCAACCTTGTTACAGCACTACCTTGTGTTGGTATGTAAGATGTAGCGTAGCTTCCTTGTTCTAATTGAGGTGCAAATATTTCAATATCTCTTGCAGTTGTAGAAGAATATGTATTTATAGTTAATCTACTTGTAGATGAAGAACTACCTGTTTGAACTAATTTCTGCCATTCTCCATTTAAAGTAAAAACACCCTCGTTACCATTACTACCAAACTTTATTGTTTTACCTACTGAACCTTTAATCCATATTGAACAAGTTGGTATAATTGTTACAGATGGAAAAATATTTCTAAACTCTTTTGAATAACCTGTAAATTGTATTCTTGTAGATTTCAATTCAGAACCATTAAACGGTGTTGTTCCGTAATTTTGCGTTATAATACTATCACTATCTCCTGACCACCCATTTAAACCCCTAATTATACCTTCTGTTTCAGAATATAAAACATAGTTTGTCCTACTCGGCTCTAATAACAAAGCACCTTTACTATCATCTTTATAATCTATTCTTGGTTGTCCACTACCTACAGTTTCAATTAAACCATCTTTATTTATAACAGTAGCACTTGAACCTCTTTCAAAGTTAAAAGGTAAAGGCTTGTAGTTGTAGTTCTCATCATTATAAGCAAGTATAGTACCTTCTTTACCATACCATTTTCCGTTACCAAATTTTAATGTATTCGCCATCTTATAATTCGTTTAAATTTAATTCTGTTACTAATTCAGTTAATGTCTCGTAGCTTGTTAAAACTTCTAGCTCTGCGTCTGTTAGTGCAGTATCGTAGTATGCAACTTCTTTTGTTTTTCCGTAAAATTCTGATGCTGTTGAAGAAAAATTTACTTGTGTTAAAACACCATTTGCAAATGTACTACCTACATTACTTGAACCTACTTCAAAACCATTTAAAAATAAACTAAAATCATTTTGCTTGTATTTTAAACTGATTCTGTTTGATAAAGTAGCATCAAAAGATGTGGCATTAAATATAAATTGTCGGCTTCCATTGTCAACAGTTCCATACAAAGAACCATCTCCATTAGCAATCTGCAACCTAACATATTGAGATGCATTTACTGAATTTGATACTTCAATTCTTCTTGTGCCGCCTCCAGCACCAACAAAAGCTGCTATATTAGCAAACAATACTCCCTCACTATCATTAAACACTTCACTATTACCACTTCCACTAGCAGTATCAGCTTGTCTTGTAGCTGTTGAGCCAGAGGTTGGGATGTACGAAGTAGGGTAGCTTCCTTCTTCTAATTGACCTCCATAAGCATAAATATAATTTCCATTTACGGATATTTGAGAACCTAAAGAATTTGTTAAATAAAGATAAAAGAAACCACTTCTATCAACATCGCCACTTATATCTTTTGTAATTGATAACCTATACCAATCATTGCCATAATCTTCAATTTTACCATTAGCTTCTGATGTTAAAGTATCTAAATCAAAACCACAATTAAAAGATTGAGTAAAGAAAGCTGACCTAATTGTAACGTACCTTGAATTACCTTTTTTAACAAAAATAGAATAAGCATACCCATCATTAAAAGATGCTTCTGATTGATTTCTTAAAGAACCATTACCAGTCATTTCTAACTTTGATGCGTTTAACGTTCCATCTGGAGAAATAACTTGATTTGCAGTAACAGTCAAATTTGATATAGTCCATCCACTTCCATTAAAGTCATTTGATGTAGATAATTTATTAGTCCTACTCGGCTCTAACAATAAAGCACCTTTAGCACTATCTGTATAATCTATTCTTGGTACATTATTACCAACTACTTCTATTAATCCTTGTTTGTTTACTCTTGTAGCAATACTATCTCTAGTAGTTGTAAAAGGTAGAGGTTTATAGTTGTTATTCTCGTCATTATAAGCTAACGTAGAGCCTTCTTTTGTCGCCCAAGTTCCGTTACCAAACTTTAGTTTCTGTGCCATATCTATTCTATTGTGTATAATTGTCCTTCTGCCATATCTGAAAAAGATGTCCAAGACGTTAGTGTTTCTAGTTCGCTATCTGTTAATGCTGAATTGTGGTATTGTATTTGTTTAGTGTTTCCGTAGAAGTCGTTTGAACCATCGCCTAAATCAAATGCTAATTCTGTTAACGTATTTGCAGTAAATATTGAACCCGATAAATCAGAACCAAGTTCAAACCCATTTATCCATAGTGAAAAATCATTCACTTTAAACTTTATAGCTATTTTATTAAATAATGTTGAATCTGTTAAAGTTGAAGAAAAAGCTGCTTGGTCAGTTCCCGAAACCTTAACCCCTGCTTCAATACCATTACTTGTACTGTAATATATGTAAATTCTATTACTAATAGTTCCATCTGATATAGATATTGCTCTTGGTGTATCACTATTTACCAAAGCACTTATCTCTGCCATCAAAACACCTTCTGAATCATTAAACGTAGCTGCATCTCCAGAGCCATCAGCAACTTCTGCTGAACGAGTTACTCCACTTCCATTTCCGTAATTAGGAATATAGCTTGTTACATAAGAACCTTGTTCTATTTGACATCCATAAATTAAGCAATTTGTAGCTTCCGAAGAAGTAAATGAAATAATACCATTTGTTGCACCTATTGGTAATGTTAAAGGGTTAATCTCTAATCTAACCCATTTATCAGTTAAAGTATAATGCGTATCAACAGTTGTAAAAGAACCACCCGATAATCTTTTTACTCTTATACTTATTTTTTTACCAATATTAGAACCCTCTCCTTTTAAAAAAACACTTGCAGAATAAGAATTATTTTGTGAAGCAGCAAATATATCAAACAAACCACTATCTAAATCTGATTGAAGTAAAAAATTAACTCTATCAGCATTTTGTGTACCATCGGGAGAAATTGCAACATTAGGGTTTATTCCATTAGCTCCAATACTTGTATCTATTCCTACTGCACTTTTAGACCAAGCAGCATTATCAAACTCTTCTGAATACTGTATTAACTGCAATCTCTGTGGTTCTAACAAATGACTTGGACATCCTACAACTTTACCATCAATCATTGGATAGTTTAGTCTTGATTGTCCGTTTGATACTGTTTCTATTAAACCTTGTGAGTTTATTCTTGTTGCTTTACCACTTCTGCTAAAGTCAAAATCTCCTACACCACTTGAAGGTAGTACAGAAAACAACTTGCTTCCTTGTGCAGCTGGTATTAATGCTAATTTTGGTTTTGCCATTGTTTAATTATTTAAGTCTTTTAATGCAGTTGTATGTATCCAATCTGCTAAACATTTTTTTGCTTCTATTTGGTCTAAATCACATCTTACTAATTGTACTGAAACGTTGTCTATTTCTAATATATCTCCAACGCTTGATGAACTTAACCATCTTAATTGCGATGATGAACTGCGGTATGTAAAATAAATAGTATAGCTGCCTACTCCATTCCAAGAACCTATAATATTTGAATTAGAATATTCTTTTATAGTACCACTAACTAACCCTCCAGTTGCACTAACAATATCAAAAGTTAATTTATATTCTTTACCTTGAGTAAAACTATTTACGCCAGATGTTTTTATACCCGCTTCAGTATTAGAATTTACTGTTACTTTTCCAGTATTATTGCTTACATCTAAAGTCGCATCATCTCCTGCCCAACCAGTATTTCCATTACTAAAATCTGCATTTACAACTATATTATCTTGCTCACTTGTAAGCAGTTTAAACTGACTACCAAAGAAATCAGGATTAGTACCAGCAGTTCTTGCAGTATCTAAAGCAACACCCCACCAGCTTGTATTATAAATTTCGTTTGCCATAATTATCTGTCTTTATTAATTAAGTACCATCTTTGTAATGTATAACCTATTGAAATACTCAAAAGTATTATTTTTAGTATAGCATCTATATTTGTAAAACTCAACATTAGACTACTCCCATTAATTGCATATAATTTTATATCTGCTAAATTCATTTTTTAGTCTTTTTTAATTTTTTAAGAAACTTTGATAAAAGCTCTATATTTTTGTTTTTCGGCTTGCTCTTTCTTATCATAACACCCAGCCACTAAAATTAGCATCTCTATCAGGGTACATATCGTCTTCTGAATTAGTATTGTATTCAGGATATTTGTTCTGATTGTAAACCATAAAATCAATAAATCGTCTAGTGTAAAACTCTGCAAAGCTGCGATGTCTGTCTATAAGATAATCTACCTCTTCTTTAGTCGCAGTTTCACTATTCTCAGAACTATGTTTAAAGACGCCTCCGTTAGCTATCTGATACGATGCGAATGGTATGTAATCTACCATAGCGAAATGAATCAACATAGGCTTAATGTACTCATCAACTAAGATCGTATAATCAGGATTGTCTGTAGAATTAAGAGTCCCAGCTATAATCAAGTCTGAAATCTTATTATACAAGTCGCTACCTAGGTAATTCTGTATGTGAATATCTTGAGCTAAACTGATAAATTGTATAAACTTATTTATGTCTACGTTTCCGTCTACGATAGTATTTCTTACCAGGTCTTTATTTGTAATAAATATTGCTTTAGCCATTATCTTGCGTCTTTAGGTATGTTAGGATTATTTGGAGAAAAGCCTTTATTCTTCATATTGTTTGGTGGCGTAGGTACTTCATACTCATTAGGCACCGGCTTAAAACCTTTGCTACGTGCTTGCTTAGTTGTAATCTCAGTTTGCTTTCCGTCTTTAAGCATATACGTTCTACGATACCAGGCGTGATGGCATCTTGGTCCTCCTTTATAAAGCCAAATATCATATTTATCTTTGCCACCCTCTCCGAAGCCAGGATTAACTGCTTTCTTACTCATCATCTGTATATCTTCCTTACGATATACCTTATTGGCTGCTTCCATCTTATCGCAAAAATCTCTACTTTTACCTGGGGATTTTATAGGATGAGCATATCTATATCTTACCTTGAATAAAACACCAGCTTGACTGTCTTGTTTACTCGTTCCGTCCTCACTTGATTTAGCCTTAGGCCTTGCAACACCGGTAGAAGCTAAACTAAGCATAGCGTCTAAAGAGTCTTCTGAATCATAGTCTACTTGACGTTCATCAACCAGGTCATATCCCTCAATATCGGCATCTTCTCCTAATTTTATCAACTCCTCAGCTACGCTCTCTTGGAGTTTTACATCTATCTGACAGCTATCATTAGAAAGGCTCATTTTAACTCCAGTTTCCTCTTCTCTGGTCTCAGAGTCTGTCACATTAGACAAGTCTTGGAACTCTAAAGGCTGCAAAGTTTTGAAATATAAGTTAAGAGTAATGTTATTAAAGGATAATATTTTGTCAAAAGCGTCTATTAACAACTCTTGAAATGGTCTGATAACCGTGTTATCCATCAACGTAGAAGCCGTTTGAAGCTCATCAGCGTTATTACCCAGGCCTGACTGGTCTTTTATACCTAGCAGCATTGGACTTACTACTCCGTGAGCTACCATAATCTTACGCATACTCTCATCTGAAAGGAACTGGTATTGATTATGTGCATCTGATAAAGGCACCGGCTCTATGGTTGCAGCCGTTTCTGCATTCTCATTAAAGGCCAGGATAAATCTACCAGCATTAGAACTGCCAGCAAATTTTTCTGTAATACGACTTTCAATTAAATCTCTTTCTTCTTCATTTGGAACTCCATTGTTGAAATTCAATATCATTGATGGATTAAGACCTTGCTGAATGTTGTTTATATGGTAATTAGATACCTCTTCTTCTAACTGAGCATATTGTAATCCACCCTGGTAGTCTACTGGACTGAAATAATAGAATCCAGCTACATAGGGTCTAACGTATAATATCTCAATAGGCTCTTTGCTTGTTCCAAAGGCCGGTATACGCTTAGGTATTTCGTTAGGTTTAAGGCTTGACCAGTCAGATGAATAGTAAAAACCCTCTATCTCTCCGTCTTCGTTGCACTTTTCCATAGCTAAAGTTTCGATAGGCATATGCTCTACTTGAGCGATTGTCTTTCTGTCTTTAGAATATATGACTTGTATTGCACATTGTCCCATTAGCTTTAAGTCATTGACCAGCTTACGCACACAATCTTTTCTAAATATGTTCATCATAGAAGCGTACTCAGACGGCTTACGTGAGCTATCTGTTGCATCTAATCCTTTTCCATAGATCAACTGAGAAAACCCCTTTATAACTGCGTTATTAGTAGGACTTCCGGTATATCTATCTATCAGGTATTGAAAGTAACTATTCTTTTCCCCATATGTTACCCACTCCTTATTCTTTTTAACTGAAATTTCAGGACTTGTGTATGTGCTGAGGTTTACTACTCTTATTTTACTCATATCTAATCTATTACTATGTAATCGTTATCTCCAGTACTATGTGTAACGTAAACATCTTTATTTATATTATAAACTTCATTTTCATCTTGGTCTATGGATTGATTAGAACATAAAATTGCATCTCTGTAAATGACTGCATTTTCATTATCATCGTCTAAAAGCCAAAAGTCATATTGATGTCCGTCTACTAAAAAACCGGCACTAGCTTCAAACTCAACTCTTAAAAAATTTTCATCAACTAATGTTGTAACACTTGAAATTGTATCAGTAATATTTGTAAGTCTGTCTCTTAATTTAAAAGTGACATTTGTTGCATACTTACGTGGAATAATTTTTATGATTGTTGTTCCGGTCGGTAATACTTTTTTCATATCCATATAACGCTCAAATTAAGTGTTTTTGCGATAAACTGAAAAAAAATAAAATGGACTCTCTAGGCCTCATCGCCAGTGGATTTTTTACTTTCTCAATTTTTATAACACCTATATTAGAAATGGTGGCAAAATTGCTTAAAAGTAGTTTAAAATGCTTCTCCAGGCGTGCTATGTTTTTTAAAAAATGACAAAAAAAAGAGGCTAAACTCGTGGTCTAACCTCTGATTATTAACATTAAAACTAAGTAAAATCTTATGCTTACGGATTGATTTGTGTGGCTGAAACTGTAACCCCAGCTGCTGCAAGATCACTTACTAAAAAATTAGCCGGCTTAGTTTCTTGTGCTGCTAAAGTAAGTGTATATCCACTTAAATCTCCCATTGCTGCTCCAGTAACTATTGTTCCTCCATTTACATCTGCTCCGTGGTCAAGACCCATAGTGAACAGATTTCCGTTGTTATCTTCTACTATAACGTGAGGTCTTGCAACTACTAAAAGTGCAATCTCATTGTGAGTAGCTTTGTCTAACTTCTTAAAAGTAAGATTCAGAGCTTGCTCATAGAAAGTAGTCCCATTTTCACGACTTGCCGTGATGGTTTGCTCAAAAGAGTTAGTACCCTTTAGCTCATACTTGTAAGCCGTGGGTGCTCCTCCAAAATCATCTATTGTGTCTGTATTGGTTGTATCGTAACCTACAACACCTAAGGTGCCATAGTCTATAAAGTAGACATTCTTTAGTCCACCTACGGAGTCTTTACAAGGCTCAATACGACCGGTATTTAAAGTACAACTCATATGTGTTTTTTTATATTGAGAGGCCTGAATTAACAAGCCTCCCTATGGATTATTAAATTTATTAGATAGTGTAATATACGATATCACTAGGGATTCCATACTGGATTCCGTAAGTAAAACGCATAATTACTCTAACATTTTGACTTCCGTCAAGCTCTGCCATATCTAAAACTCTTACCTCATTTTTGTCTGATAATAAACCAGTTCCAAAGAATAAGTTAGACTTTTCAGCAGCTACCATATCATTATTAGCTAGACCAGGTGCTCTGAATATTTTGATTCCGTCAAACAATAAAGATTGACCTAAATCTTGATTTGTACCAGCATCATTTACACCGGCAGCTCCTACACCAGCAGCAGCAAATCCACCTAATGCACGTACATATTGTCCAAAAATGTGGTTAGATACGTAAAGGTGTAAATCATCTTTGTACTTAACTGAACTAGGAATGTCATCTACTAGCTTACCTAATTCTTCAATTACGTTTGCAGATGTAATAGAAGTAGCACTTGAGCCAACTTTAGGTACATTCGTGTCTGCTGCGAATAAAGTAGTAAAACCTGATATTCCGTTTGCTGCTCCAGTTCCTTTCCATACTTGGTTTTCAATGTGCTCAGACACTTTCTCTCCAACGTGTGCGATTAAGAAATTAGAAAATTCAGGAGGTAAGTTATCATAAGCTGAAAAACCCATATCAACTGCTTCCCAGTCAGATCTAAAGTCTTGCTTACATAATTGTAAATTTACGTCAAACTCACTTGGTGCAAGAATACGCTCAGATAAAGTAATTACATCGTCAGTAGTAGTAAAGTCACAAGTCGCAGCTTTAACTATTGAGCCGGTATCTAACTTCTTGATTACCTCTTTGTATTTTACATTCGGTTTGATAGTGATACCACCTTTATCTAGGGTATCTCCTGATAACAATGCTGCTGCGATATACTTTCCAGCAAATTCGCCAGCATATGTTGTTGTGATTGGTGTGTTTAAACTATTTGCCATCTTTGATTAATTAAAAAAATTATTGATTTATTTTTGTTAAAATTCTATTTAAAATTGTGTTTTTTCCATTAGCTCCAAACTGAACTAAATCTCTTTTTTGATTAGCTGCTTCAGGATTATGACGTAAAGGCTTAACTGCTGCTTTAGATAACTCTTCTTTTAACTCAGCTGCCTCTTCTTCTTTATCCTCTCCACTCTTAACATATTGAGCTTTAACTTCGTCTATCATAGCTTTGATTTCTTCTACGGCCTTACCTAACTCTTCTTTAGTAGCGTAACCCATTTCTTCTTTCTCTTCTTGCTTTTCTTCTTCTGCAAAATGAGATTCTTTAACAGTACTTTCTACCACTTTCTTTGGCTCTCTTGATTCTGCTTCTGCCTCAACTTCTTCAGTTTCTTCATCAGCTACTTTCTCTGCAACCTTTTCTACGATATCAGATATGATACCCTCTTCAGCTATTGCTAAAGTCATTCCGTCTTCCATTTGGTATTCTCCTACCGGTAGAGCAACTTTCTCGTCTTCTGTAACGATGAATACTGGCTCTTCTGACTCGAACTTTTCAGCTTCGATTATCGTGCCGTTTTCCAACTTACGTTGTTCTAGAGCTACCTCAATACCTAAGGCTTGTTTTACTCTACTCAAAACTTCATTTGATTTATTCATATTGACTAATTTTGCTTAATAATTGTTTAACTTTACATATAACGATTAATTAAACCCTCTTTGCGTTTAAGAGCTACGATTAATGTTTCCTATTCCTTGATTTATAAAATATCCCTCGCAACAATCCCTAGAGTATGTATCTTTATCTTTACATAAACATCCTCTACGACCTCCGTTAGGAATAGCATATCCTATTGTATAGTTTTTGTCATCATTCATATTACTTTCTTTTTATCGGCACGCAGTTAGGTACCTTTTTTCCATTTTTCATTTTAAAGCCGATTGCCTCATAACCTTTCCAACACGCATCATCCATATCTAAGTCTAACTTACCTAGTTCTTTTAGCTTGCTTTCTGCCCAGCGTTTACCAGCCAGGCCACCCCATAGTAAATAAGAGATAGTACCACACGCTTTTGAATCGTTCTCGTCATAGTCTTCCTCAGCTCTACTCAGGTATGAGTACATACGCATAATAGTATCAGCTTCTAGGTTACCACCTTTCTCTAAAGTGGCTCCTCTTACCTTTCCGACTTGTGTTGCACACTTGTTATTTACCTTCTCGTTTAATTCTCTACCTCTTTTAGCGTTGTTCTTTACGCTCTGTGGATAGTCATTAAATGATTCTAAGTTCGTTCCCTCAGACCCTTTAAAATACGTCTTTAATTTTTCTACGATAGCATCAGCTTCTTCATCTTCTATACTAGATAATGATTCCGGTAGAGGCTCTTTAGGTCTTTCGGCCTTATCTGCAAAGTACCCCTCTATTGAGAAGCCTTTTACCTTACCAGTCTTTACATAGTCATTCCATATTTCATCGTTGTTTACCTTTACTGCACCCATCCAGGTACCGACCGGAACATCCATATCATACACATTAGACTTATCATTAGCCTTGTCTTCGACTATCCAGGATTCAACCAGGGTAAGACCTTGTATTTTCATTTCGTGCTCTAAAGTACTCTGAGATTGATTGCCAGCTTGTAGGTAAAGCTCTGAAGCTTTCTTCACAGTATCACGGCTAAAATATATGTAATACTCGTCTTCTCCATTTACTCTAAAAATTGGTTTATTAGGGATCAGTATTGGTCCCATAAGTATTTTCTTTTCTCCGTCAATCTTTTCAAACTTAACCTCTACTGATTTAGATTTAAGAGCCACAAAATTCTCTTCTATGGCTGGAGATTCTACTACCGATATAGCTTCTACTCCATCTTCTTGAAGCTCGTCAATAACTAATTCTATAATTTTCATATTTATATAACGATTTGAGTTTATAATGTTGCGTTTTCTACAATATTTCTTTCCATTGATTGAGCCGTAGTAACATCGTTAGACACTACAAACGCTTGTATAGGCTGCTGAGTTTGTCCACCAATAGCATCTGCTAATTGATTAGAGCCACTTGACCCAACAATATTAAAAGCTGGTGGTGTAGCAGCTACTGGAGATGGTGCTGACGGCACGCCTCCTCCTCCTCCTCCGGCTCCAAACTTAGATGTTGCTGCCTTTGTTTTAGACATAGCTGACCTTATACTAGCTATAATACCAACGGCCTGAGCTGCGAATACTGCAATAGGGATTAAGTTAAATGGTGGTGGAGCTGATGCTGCTGCTTTACCAGTTCCTTTAGCTATATCTGTACCACTTTCTGCTGCATTCATCGTAGCTTTACTTAAAGTAGATTTAGCATTCATAATTAACTCTTTTAGTGCGAGAGCTTGTTTTGCTATAAATAATGCTTTACCTACTCCACTTTCAGCACCGGCTGCCTGGATAACTGCATCAAGACCTTGTTGTACCAAAGCCTTTTTAGTTTCAGCTTCAAGCTTATCTAACTCTATTTTCTGATGACCAAATTCTTGCTGCTTAGTTGCTAATTCAGTTTCAGCATCAATACGAGCTTGAGTGCCTTTTTGTGTGTTATCAATATTAAATTGTAACCTTTCTAATTCTAATTCTTTCTCTAATTCAAACGCATCTCTTTTAGCTTGAACTTTTGCCAGCTCATTATTGCCTTGCTCTGCCATAAAATTAGCCTCATTAATAGCTAGCTCATTAAGGCTTTCTGCTTTAGTCTTGTCTAGGTCTATTAATTCTTTCTTTAATCCTATCTCATTAACCAGCTGCTCAGACTTAAAACCAGCAACCTTAGCGTCTATTGCTAATAGCTCAGTATTTAATTGATAAAGCTCATTTGTACGCTCTACTGATTCTCCCTTTAAATCAATCTCTGTTTGTATGGCGTTAATACGCTGCTGGATAGTATTCTTTTCTGCCTCAGTTTGGTCTTCTAAGACCTTTCCTAACTCTTCGTTAGCCTTTATTCTGTCTGCAATAGAAAGTGTTTCATCGTCTCTTATTTGACGTTGCTGCTCAGCTTGTAAATCATACTTTTCAACCAGGCGTTGTTGCTGCAAAGCCAGTAGCTCAAAATTCTTTTTAGATTCAACCAGGCGTTTAGCTTGTGCTGATGCTGACTTTACGTCTATAGTTTCTACTGCGACTGCAACACCCTCTGCTATTCCTTGTGCTAGAGTACCTACTTCTCCTACTGCCTCAACAAAATTATCTCCTATCTGCTTACCAGCATCTTTTATCCTTTCGCCAGTTTCAAGTAACTTACCTTGTGTTTCTGTAATAGCTAAATTTAGTCTTTTAATTTCTTCAGGATCACCGTCACCGAAAAATGATTCTTCCCAGGCTAATTGTGCCTTTTGAACACCCAGCACTATACCCTGAATGGCTGCTACAACTACATTAACTGCAATACTCAAAGCTCCTCCTAGTACTTTACCTAACGCATCAAAGCCTCCGGTAGCTTCAGATACTCTTTCTATAATTGGTTTAAATACATCTACAATCTGATTCAAAACGATACTCAAAGTCTCAGAAACCTGAGCTAAAGCATCAGTCATAATCTGATTCTCTTTAAACTTTTCAACCAGGTCGCCAGCTAGCTTGATAAGAATACCAAATCCAAGGCCTTTAAACACCAGGCCTAAACCTTTAAAACCTTTACCTAGACTACCTACTGCTCCCTTTACTTTTTTAAGTACTCCTACTTGTTTCTTTCCAGCCTTAGCATTATCTTGTAAAGCCTTGGTAAGTTCTTTTTGTTGCTCAGCATTTTCATCGCCCAGTTTTTCAACGGCCTTAGTTAGCTCAGAAATCTTCTTTACTGCGTCTTTTACGTCAGCTTGTATCTTAATCGTTTCTTGTACCATTCTTTATATTTTTTAACTGCCAGCTAAACTCTTTCCAGTTTGTAGGTAGCTTATTTTTTCCTTTAGCAATCTCAACGTATTTGCCCTCGTTTACATACTGGAGCATATCTAATATTTGTTTTATCATAATTTTAAGGTATAGGTCCGCTCAAAGTAGTTACTACTAATGCACCTGATGGTGCTGATTCATTTAATAAAATATCAAATGCAACTACTGTAATTGAATATGATGTTGCTGGACTTAAACCAGTTATATCATCTGAATAAGTTGTTTGTAAAGGCTGAGCCAAAGACCCACCAACTGCTACACCATTTGCATAAACAACATAATAAGACATTGTAATATTATCTGGAGATGTACTCGGATTCCAAGTAACAGTAAATGATGTACTTGTTATATTAGACGCAACTAATCCGGTAACTTGTGTTGGATTATTACCACTAGATGTTAATATCGAGGTAACGTCATTGAGTAATTCAAATTCAGATTTTCCAGTCTTCAAGTTAGTTGTTAATGAATTTATCTTATAAGCATTATTATTAAATTTTACTAAATCATTTAGCTTCAAATTATAGTAAAGACCGAATGGTAAATAAGCACTTACTTTTGTGATTCTTCTCCTGGCATTAAAAACATCTTGAATATAAGTCTTGTAATTAGTTTCAAATAAACTATCTGTAAAAGCAAGTGGGTCTACTACCGGCTCGTTTGCTTGATACTCGTTTATCTCATTACCAAAATGTATATTAGATTTACTTGCAGTTGATGTTAAAGCTAAGGCATTAGATGGAATATAGTATTCGTTAATATCTTCAACATTACTTGTTTCTGTATCTCTTATTCTTATACTTGTTTCGTTTGATAGTCTTATAGGGTAAAATAATAATGGAGATCCGTAATAAGGCTCTTGATTATCGTCTACAAAATAACCCCATTGAACATCCGTAGAGGCTCCTCCTTGTACGTCATAAAGCCTTTCATATTGCATATGCTCAAAAGGTAATTCTAAGTCGTAAGATTTAGTAGGAGCATCAAATATATCTGAGTTTAAACTATAAGATAAAGACCCCCACCTCTTATTATTTAATTGCTGAAATTGTTTAGCTAAAAAGGTGCCTAATCCTTTGTATGTGAAATCAACTTTCTTAAAAGGTAGTGCTATATCAACGCTTGATTTTTCTGTATCTATGTAGTTGCTTATATCAACCGGTACTGAAGAGCCGGATGCATAATAACTATCTAAAGTTTTTACGACAATAACGCCATCATTATCTACATAGGCCGTTAAATTGAACATCTTAAAAAGACCAGTTAAGAACTCTATAATAGTCATTTTAGGCATCTGCTCTTGTATATTAAATTCAGTAAATGCAGTTGTAGTAAATGGAAATGTATTTGAATAAACCATTTGACCATTCTGTCCAAAGCCTAAACCTCCTTGTGTCCAAGATACCGTCCACTGAATACTACCAGCTGCAAACGTCATATTTGTTGCTGATGCAATCTGTATTGTGTATGTACTATTATTGAAAGGTACTATTATTAATTGCTTAGCTCCAGTACCAGTAGTTTCTCCTACTATTGTTGATCCATCTCTGATAACTCTAATTGTATATGCATCTGTTGTATTTGGAGGTGTTACATTTAGATTTAAAAAAGATATGCTATAAGGAGATTGAGCAGTTAATGCTAAAACACCATTTAAAACATTTGATGTTGATGGTTGACAATTCGTAGTTGGCACACAAACAGTTGTTCCTAATTCTGTTACTTGTGTAAAGTTTTGTAATACTTGTGCTGGTGCATCAACGTGTCCTTTCTTTCTATGTAACCATAAAAACAAATTATCAAATTCGTC
>Ga0206131_10004656_pt1 | contig 14903 bp, 10 predicted proteins | sample Helgoland_Spring_FD_148636 | JGI IMG/M metagenome (GOLD analysis project Ga0206131, IMG submission 148636) | Pelagic subsurface seawater microbial communities from Kabeltonne, Helgoland, North Sea - Helgoland_Spring_Bloom_20160517_1 | ecosystem: Environmental > Aquatic > Marine > Epipelagic ...
ATATGGATTTGTGGGATCCTGATTGGGCGGAGGGAGAGGCCCCCCATGAAATCGCTAGGCAGCCCTTTGGCGCTATTGCCATTGCCAACTCCGATGCGGGGGCGTCGGCCTATACCCATGTCGCCATCGATGAAGCCTACCGGGCCATCAGTGAATTGCCCAATAAAGAAACAGGAATGGCCTAGGGTTAAGCGAAAAACCGGCCTTTTCAGAAGGTCTGGGCATTGCAAAAGCCGCAAGGGTGAAAAGTGACGCCACCACTGTGCGTTAAATTCTCGGCCAAGTGTACGGCTTACGCTGGCACAATTGCGCCCCGGTGCAATATGACTTTGCCCGCCAGAGCATGACCTTCATGTGCCGCCTCAATGGGACCTAACCCTTGGATTCGGGCCGCAAGGTACGCCGCGTTGAAAGCATCCCCCGCCGCTGTCGTATCGACAACAGATGGCTGGGCCCGGGTTGAAACAGTCTGTGTAATAGCGCCGTGGCTAACATAGCAGCCCTCAGCACCCCGCTTCACAACAACCTCACCAACGCCGGTCTCATGAAGCCGCGACGCGGTAACTTCAGGTGTTTTATCGCCGAAAACTTTGGCTTCGTCATCGAAAGTAGGGAGGGCAATGTCGGTATGAACCAACGTACTGTTGAAGGCATTTTGTGCCAAGCGAAGGCTCTCCCATCCAGCGGCGCGAAAATTACCGTCAAAACAAATACACACACCCCTTTCACGGAGAATCTTTAACAAAGCCCACAGGGTTTCCCGTGCCGGATAGGACAAAATGGAAAGTGTGATCCCGGATAAATAGAAAAGACTGCCCGCAGGGATTTCAGCTGCGAGCCTCGCGGCGTAATCTGAATCATCGAGAACGCGACGCGCCGCGGATTCTCCACGCCAATAGCTAAAGGTGCGCTCACCCGAGCCATCAAGGTGAATCCAATAAAGACCCGGTTTTGCCCCGGGAATTCGACGCACCCAATGGGTATCGATACCTTCCCGCCGCCACTGCTGCAGCAGCCAATCACTGCTAGCGTCATCACCCAGTGCTGATAAAAAAGTCGTGTTAATGCCCAGTCGCGAAAGATAGACACAGGTATTGAGCGTGTCACCTCCGTAGGCGGTTGCCACTGAAGATCCCGGCGCGCCACTCAATTCCAGCATACACTCGCCCAGTGCGAAAACTGGTTTCAATTCAGACATGAAACCCTTTCTCATCCATGCTTTGAGGTCGATTAAAAGCGACGAAAGCCGTGGCAATCAGCGCCAGGAACCAACCATCGATTGTGATGAGATCAACTATCACTGAAAGCACCCGGTTATTCATAGAGCCCCAACGCCACCGGAAGCGCCTCAGACATTGCCGGCACATAGGTCACCAGCAGTAAGGCCGCCATCATGGCCAAGTACATGGGAAGCAGCGGACGAATCATGGCTTCAATTTTAGTCTTGGCGACCGCACAGCTTACGAACAAAACGCTTCCCACCGGTGGCGTACACAAGCCAATACTCAGATTGAGCACCATCATAATGCCAAAGTGCAAAGGCGACATGTCTAACTGCACAGCAACCGGTAGGAAAATAGGGGTGAAAATAAGCACCGCCGGAGTCATATCCATGAAGGCACCCACCAACAATAAAATAAGGTTGATCAGGAGCAAAATTACGAGGGGGTTATCACTCAAATTCAGCAGTGCATCGGCCACTTGCCCCGGAATTCCCTCAAAGGCAAATAGCCAAGACATAGCCATAGACGTACCTATCAGCAACATGACAATGGCTGTCGTTGATGTGGCTTTAAGAAAAATAGGGGGTAAGTCGGTGAGCGTGGTCTCACCATAAAATAGCGAGAGCGCCAAGGCGTACAGCACGGCGATGGCCCCGGCCTCGGTCGCGGTAAACACCCCAACCAGAATGCCACCAATAATAATGACCAAGAGCAGCAAGCTGGGAGCCGCCGCTATAAAGCTGCGCAAAAGCTCGGCGAATCCGACAAAAGCTGTTCCCGTCAGACCGCGGCGGCGCGCGTACCCCGCACAAACCCCCATAAGTGCCAGAGCCACGAGCAGCCCTGGCAAATAACCTGCGACAAAAAGGGCTGCGACAGAAACACCTCCACTGGCGACCGCATAGACAATAAGAATGTTACTGGGCGGAATAAGCAGCCCGGTAGTGGCGGCGGAGGCCGTAAGCGCAGCACTGAACTCTCGGGGGTAATGCTCCTCTTCCATGGCGGGCACCATCACACCACCCACAGAAGACGTTGCCGCCACCGCCGACCCCGAGATTGAACCAAACAGCGTGCAGGACACCACGTTCACAAAGGCAAGGCCACCGGGGAGCATGCCAATAAGACAGCGGGCAAAGTAAACCAGCCTCTGGGCGATACCGCCGCTACTCATCAGCTGCCCCGACAATATAAATAATGGTATCGCTAGAAGCGCAAAGCTGTTGATCCCCCCCGCCATACGTTGGGCTACCGTCGTGAGCGCTGCGATCTCATTAATTGACAGGCAGAGGGCCGCAATCGTTGCTAAGCCAATCGCAAAGGCGACGGGCACACCCATAAACAGCAAAACAAAGAAAACGGCTATCAGAATCAGCTCAACCATGATTCACCTCTGAGGCCGGCACATTTTCATTAGGCGTATCCTGAAAGGCGAACAAAACAATGAGGCAGCCACTGAGTGGAACAACGGCATACACCAGGGCCATAGGAAGACCCAGCGCCGCCGACACCTGATCGAGCTGCCAGGTAATCGCAACGAGGCGACCGCCACCGATAATCATGACTGCCGTAGCAAATATTGCCACCGCGATGCGACTGCCCTGTCGGTAAAAGGCCTGCATTTTTGGCCCGGCCCGTGCCGGCACAATATCGAGCGCCAAATGTTGGCCGTGAGCTGTGGCATAAGCCGCCCCCAATAACCCCACCCAGACCAAAGAAAAGCGCGCTAGCTCTTCAGTCCAGAAAGCCGGTGTGCCCAGTAGGTATCGTGATAACACCTGCCATAAGACGGATCCCACCAATGCCAGCATAAGGGCAACCAAACTGTACTCTAGCAACCGGTGAATACCCCTAATCACGATCGGGCACCACGGCATCGATACGTGCTATCAGCTGGCCGATGTCAGTGCCCTCATAGGACTTTTTCATGGCGGCGACGCGCGTGCGAAATAACCCTTTGTCAGGGCGAATAATGGTGACGCCAGCGGCGGCGACATTGGCCAAGGCGGCCTCGGTCATGTCTTGCCAAAGTCCCCGCTGAAGCGCAACCGAATCGTCTACTGCGCGCTGCAACCATTGCTGCTGGGTGGTATTGAGCTGGGACCAAACGGACTCGCTGATCAGTAATAAATCGGGCACCGCGGTGTGTTCATCGAGGGTGAAATAACGCGCAATTTCATAGTGTTTAGATAAGTAAAAGCTGGGGGGGTTGTTCTCTGCGCCGTCGACGACCCCTTGCTGCAAGGCGGTGTACAACTCGCCCCAGGCAATCGGCGTGGGTGAACCGCCCAACTGACGCACCATATTGAGTGCCGTCTGACTTTCCTGAACCCGTATCTTTAACCCTGTGAGATCTTCAGGCGTGTATACAGGGCGCTCGGTAGAATAAAAACTGCGGCTGCCGGCATCGTAGTAACCCAGCCCGCGTAACCGAGCCGACTGTGGTGCGGCAAGCAGCTCCTGGCCAACCGCCCCATCGAGCACGGCCTGGTAATGCGCAGCGTCTCTAAATAAGTAGGGAATATTGAAGATCTTCATGGTGGGCACAAACCCTTCGAGGGGACTCGCTGATACCTTGGTCATCGCCAAAGCACCCAGTTGCAGCAACTCAATCAATTCACGCTCGTGACCCAATTGACCATTGGGGAAAACTTCGACCACCATGGTGTTATTGCTGTAGTGCCGCAGGCGCTCGTCAATGTGCAACATCGCCGTGTGAACAGGATGCTCGGTATCGAGGGCATGACCGATGTGCAGCGTTTCTATTGTGTTCTCAGGGCCACAACCCAATAGGGCCAGCAACGGTAAAAAACGCAGTAACTGCCTCATGGTAAAAGCGGTGGCTGATACAGGCACAGAGCAGAGGCCAACGACCCGCTCAAGATCGTTCGCCAGTGCCAAGGGCTGTTAGCGCGTGGATTACCCCTCGCAGTTCAGCAAGACCCTTCATACGCCCTCCATAGGAATATCCCGGCTTAAGCCGCGGATCAGCCTGCTCCGAGGTCAAAGTATGACCATGATCCGGACGCATAGCTATGGCACGCTGACCGCTAGTATCTTTAGCCTCTACGGCCAACAGAGCAGCGATGAGACCGACAATATCGTTGTCACCCTCAAGATGCGCAGACTCATAGAAAGAGCCGTCACTCTCGCGTTTTATATTGCGTAGGTGGACGAAGTGAATGCGGTCGCCGAACTCTTTTGCCATGGCCACTAAGTTGTTATCGCCTCGGGCACCAAAGGAGCCCGCACACAGCGTTAAACCATTACTGGCACTGGGAACCGCCGCGACCAGCTTTCTGACATCCTCCGCTGTGGACAACACCCGGGGTAAGCCAAAGAGCGAAAACGGAGGGTCGTCGGGATGAATCACCATGTTGATATCGGCGATCTCAGCTGCGGGCATAATGTCTCGCAAAAAAGCGATGAGATTTTGGCGATAGGCTTCGTTATCAAACTGATTGAAATGATTGATCGCCGCTAAAATGCCCGCGCGATCATAGCTCCCCTCCCCCCCCGGCAGTCCTGCAATAATATTATTTTCCAAGGCGGCAACGGCAGGCTGATCGAGGCCCTCAAAGCGCGCTCGTGCACCCTCGACGACCGCTTTATCGTAGCTATCTGTGGCTCCCGAGCGCTGCAATACAAAAATATCGTAGACGGCGAAATCGACAATATCAAAGCGCAAGGCCTGACTGTTGTCGGGCAGCACGTATTCGAGGTTGGTGCGCGTCCAGTCGACAACCGGCATAAAGTTGTAGCAGACCGTATGAATCCCAGCGGCACCGAGGTTAATCAGGGTCTTCTGATAATTGCTAATCAGCTGTCGGTAGTGCCCCGACCGCGTCTTGATGTCGTTATGAAGGGGTACCGACTCCACCACCGACCAAACCAGACCGGCCGACTCAATCAATTGTTTGTGTGCTTCAATATCGACGAGAGGCCAGACCTCACCCGTAGGGATATGCGACAGGGAACTGACAACACCGGTTGCACCGGCCTGTCGAATTTGCTCCAAAGAAACGGGATCGTCGGGACCGAACCAGCGCCAGGTCTCCAACATCAGAAATGTCCGCCGTTCATCCTACAACCCTAGCCAAGTGACTGTGAGCGGGTTTATTTAACCGGTAAGCCTCCGTGGCCAATTCGGTCGTTAGCAAATGGATGAGTGTTTGTGCTTCACGCTCTGTGATTCTGCCTTCTAAAACCCACTCCGCAAGAAATCGAGCGTCCATGCGCCGTGCCATATCATGCCGCGCTGGGATCGAGAAAAAAGCCCGGGTGTCGTCGTTGAACCCTGCGGTGTTGTAGAACCCCGCGGTCTCTGTCGTGCTGCGGCGGAAGCGCAACATGCCCTCAGGGCTGTCATGGAACCACCAGGGCGGGCCCAACCTCAGTGCCGGGTAGTGCCCCGCCAGTGGAGCCAACTCTCTCGCGTAAGTCGATTCATCCAAGGTGAAAACAATGAGTTCAAGGTCTGGTTCATTACCCACTGCATTCAACAAAGGTTGCAGCGCATGGCAGTAGTCGATCCGCTGAGGAATATCGCCGCCTCTATCTGCGCCGTAAGCTTCGTAGAAACTTCGATTATGGTTTCTTAGCGCACCGGGGTGAATTTGCATCACCAAACCATCTTCGAGGCTCATGAACGCCATTTCAGTCAGCATATGTCCGCGAAACTGTACCTTCTCAGCATCAGTTGCCATGTTCTTTCGACACTTATCGAACAGCTGACTAGCCGCCTTCGCTGAGAGCTGAGTTGTCATAGGTGATGCGGGACCATGATCAGTTGCCGTCGCGCCCAGCGCCTTAAAGTCGCTGCGCCTACGCCTGAGAGCGTTGAGATATCCATCAAAACTCGCGACGCTTTCTCCGGTGATAACACCCAATTGCTCAACGTTAGTGCCAAAGCCCAGAGCGTCAGGATCGAGCACGTCATCAGGGCGAAACGTGGTGGTTATGCGCCCAGACAAACCCTCGCTAGTCAGTTGTTTGTGGTGATGAAGGGAATCCAGCGCGTGTTCAGTCGTGGCAATGAACTGAATATTAAAACGATCGAGCAAAGCCCTTGGCTTAAAATTACTCTGAGCAAGCAGGGAACTGATATGGTCAAAATATTGATCAGCGGTCCCTTCATTAAGGGCATAGTCAAGGCCAAAAACCTGTTGGAAGGTTGAGTCCAGCCACAGCTTAGAGGGTGTACCTTGAAACAAATAGTAATGCTTAGCAAAGCGGCGCCACCCCTCCCGAGGCGTAACCGTTGGCGCAGCGCCCTTTGCTTTTAACCCTAACGACTGTAGATCGACACCCCGGCTATACAGCATGCGCAGTAAATAATGATCAGGCAGAACCAGCAGGGAAAGCGGATCGCTAAAATGCGCATTTTCTGCAAACCACGCCGGATCGGTATGCCCATGGGGTGAAATAATGGGGCTATCAGCAACCTGTGCGTGTAGTGACCGTGCAAGATCCCGAGCCCGTGGCTCTATGGGAAACAGGCGGTCACTGTCGACGGCTATTGGGGCGTGTTCAGACATCGTTCAATCTGCGCTCAGTGCGTATTGGCCCAGGGGCCGTTATAGAAATCGCGTAGTACGTAAAAAGCTTGTTTGCGTCGCCCGTTTTGATCGATCAATCCTTTTCGGTTTCGGTAGTCTTGAATCCCCGGCAGTGTGCGCAACATGGCACGGAAATCTTTGAGAATCCAAGGCGTCATACCCTGAACCTGCGGGCTTTGACTGAGCATGGCAATCTGGGCGCGATAAACCGCGGCCTGATAATCCTCGGTCCAAACACCCTCACCGCGTTTGCCCGCCTTGGCACCGGCACCAAACTCAGAAATAAACATGGGCTTACCAAAGGCCGTACTCATGGTCACTTGGGGTATAAATTGCAGCATGAGTTTACGGATAGTTTGTTCACTGACGCCCATTTGGGGCGCCAACGCTCGCGCGTAATACCAGCCAAAATACTCGTTGTAGCTAACGATATCTACCAGTTCACCCAATGGATCATCAATCACCAGCGTAAAACTTGATCCGGGCTCAGGCGCAGCGTCACCGGCCGCCGCCAGAACACCCTGAAAAATGGCCTTCTCCTGATCGCTGGCAATATCGCTGCCCTGGCCGTGGGCCGCTAAATGGGCCGCCACATGCTTGAGCTCTCGGCGGGTATCGCCTAGCAATGCCGCTGACACCAGTCGGCTGTCATCGAGTTCTCTTACATCGTCGATTAAGTGGCCCAAAAACTTCATGCGCGACTCGGAATAGGGCGTTTCATTGGCAACCGACCAGATAACAACACTGGCGCGATTCCAGTCGCGTTCGACTAGGCGCGAAATTTGGTCTCGTGCTATCGCTAGCGTATCGGCATTTTCCCAGGCAATGTTCCAGTAAATAGGAACTTCCTCCCACAGCAAAATGCCCATCTCATCGGCAACCCGGGCCGCATGACGTGAATACGGGTAGTGTGCCGCTCGCACAAAGTTAACGCCCAGATTCTTAGCCTCGCTGAAGAGCACTCGCATATCGGCTTCGGAGTACGCCACACCATCACGACCGATCGGTTCCTCGTGGGTCGAAATGCCCTTAAATTTAATGGGCTCACCATTGAGCATAATAGTGGTGCCTGAGGTTTCAATGGTTCTAAAACCAATCTGATCGCTGACCCGGTCATCACCGGCAGCCAGCTCTACCCGATACAATTTTGGCGCGCCTGGATGCCAGAGTTCTGGTTGTGCCGGAATGCTCAGCTGGGCGTCACCATTGTCGCTGATGCGCGCCGTCTGACTGATGTCGAGTTGGGGTATAACAACCGTGACCTCGTCACCAGCTGCAAACCCCTCAGTCGCAACTTCCGCGGTAATGGCGTTGCGATCGTTGTTGAGCACAACTTTGGCATTCACGATGTACTGCTCAGGTGTCGCCACCAGCATGACATCGCGGGTGAGGCCACCGTAAGGCCACCAATCGGTTCGCCCGGTAGGCACGGTATCGTCACCCAGACGATTGTTAATGCGAATAACTAAATCATTGCCCTCGGGTTGCAGATGCGCTGTTACATCAACCGAAAAGGGCACATAACCGCCTTTGTGACGCGCCACCGGGGTACCGTTTAGAAAAACCGTTGCGTCAAAGTTGGCGCCGCCAAACCACAGGTGATACCGCGTATTAGCCTCAGCCTCGACCTTAAAATTGCGTTGGTACCACACCGTGTCTCGATAGAAGAAAAGCTCTTGCCGCTGGGTATTAAAATCACCGGGCACACGAATATCAGCAGCATCTGGATAACTGTATTCCAGCAACTGAAAAGCGTCGACCGGGGTCCGCGTTGTGGCCCAACCGCCAAAAAAGCCGCCCGGAGTACCCACTTGCATGGGATCCACCAACAACTTCCAACTCCCGTTTAGGCTTTGGAGCTCACGGGAATCGATCCAGCCCATGACTGCACTCGCAGGCTCGGGCACCACCAGCTCCGGGGTGACAAAGGGCGCGGGCTCTTCATCTTCCTCGGCAGCCCAAAGGGGATTGGCCGCCAGCATGCTCAGTAATACTACCCAGATTAAAGTGCCTAAATGTTTTCCCATGGTCTCTTCCCAAATTTATTATTTTCCAATGATCGGCCCAGATCATAAAGTCGAGAGACACCGGTGTCTACCCGCAAACCTAATTTACGGTATGCTGAACACCGAACCGCATTAAAAAGCCCCACCCAACGGGGCGCTTCTAGAGACAGGCATGGATTCAAAAAATAAAAATCTCAACATCAATGAAGTAGCCCGTCTTGCGGGAGTTTCCAAGAAATCGGTCTCTCGAGTTCTCAACGAACAAAAGGGCGTTTCCGACGCTACCCGAGAGCATATCAGAAGCATTATGGCCGAGGTGGGCTACCAGCCTAGCCGCCAGGCGCGCGCCTTAGCGAGCGCCCAATCTTTCTTACTGGGCCTTGCCTACAACAACCAGAACCCCAGTTACGTACTGGATCTTCTAAACGGCTCGCAACTCGCCGCCAATGCTCTGGGCTATGAGATTGTGATGCACCGCATGGACGCTGATAATCGGGCGGTCGACGAGATCATTAGCTTCATGCGACGCTCAGGTTGTGACGGGCTGATTCTCACCCCTCCCCTTTCAGAGTCGGCCTCAATTATTGCCAAGCTGTGCGATGAGGGCTGGCCCGTCGTGCGCATCGCCGGTGATAACGCCGACTTCCCAATGCCGCAAATACGCTATAATGACAGGACTGCAGCGCTTAAGATTACCAACCAACTCGTCGCCGCGGGCCATTCCGCAATTGCATTTATTGGCGGCCCAGCCAATGCCGGCCCCACGCTTCGACGACTGGCGGGGGTACGGGATGCGTTGACTCTGAACGATCTCAACCTGAACGATGCAGACATTCAGTATGGCGACTTTACCTTTGAATCAGGTCGGCGCTGTGCAGAGTTGCTGCTGGCACAGGAGCAGCGCCCAAGCGCTGTCATTTGTGCCAATGACGAGATGGCCGCGGGTGTTTTTCAGACGGCTGCCGCCCTAGGGCTGAATATTCCCCGAGACCTATCCGTGACTGGCTTCGATAACTCCCCTGTCGCCTCCCACCTTTGGCCACCATTAACGTCGGTTAGGCAGCCGGTTCAGGAAATGACGGCGCTTGCCGTGGAACTACTGGTGAACCCCAGAGACCAAACCGAGGCCATTCAGCAATTTGAAGCCCAAGTGGTCGCACGCGCCTCAACAGCCCAGATCAATTCCTAGGCCCAAAGCGTTTTAGTCCAATCGAATGGCAAAAAAACTTGCGCCGCCAATAAGACACCGGTTACCCTAAGAAAATTCAACAACAAAAAAAGAGGAATCTGGCATGTCATTACGTGAGCCCAAGCGGTTTGGTGGTAAAACTACATTGGCTATTGCGATAGCAGGCTTATCCCTTGGGATGACAAGCCCAACGCTTCTCGCACAACAAGACGATGAAGCCCTGACGCTAGAGGTGGTTCGCGTAGTCGCACAAAAGCGCGAGGAGAGCGTATTTGAAGTCCCCGCGGCCGTCACCGCCATATCGGCAGAGATGTTGGCTAACAGTGGCATTAATGACTTCTCCGGCCTAACATCGCTGGCACCATCGCTCACCATACAAGATGCAGCAAACACCGGTAATGCCAGTATCAACCTTCGAGGCATAGGCACGTATGCTTTTTCTATTGGCGTAGAGCCCAGCGTGTCGGTCATTGTCGATGACGTGCCCGTGGTACAACAAGCGCAGGCCTTCAACACGCTGGCGGATGTTGAACGTGTCGAGGTATTGAGGGGTCCTCAAGGCACCTTGTTCGGCAAAAATGCCTCAGCGGGTGTTATCAACATTATTACTGCAGGCCCCACTGAAGAGCTGGAAGGCTTCATTGAGGCTTCTTTTACTGACGACGACGAGTATCGCATCAATGCGGCTCTGTCAGGCCCCATTGGTAACAGCGCCGGCTTTCGACTCAATGCCTACACCCACGAGCGCGATGGACACATCACCAACCTCACTAATGGCAGCGACCTCAACGGTGACGAAGGTTTTGGCGTTAGAGGCAAACTGGTGATTAATGCCAGTGAAGCTTTGTCGCTGCAGTTTATCGCCGACTACAGTGAGCGAGACGTAGTGGGCACAGCCTTTACCTATCGCGACATTCCACCGGGCGCGGCGCTGTTTGGTGCGTTCCCAACCTTCCTCTTTACCGACGGCATTACACCCGGTGATGCCAATCGCAATGCGCGCCTCGATTACACACCCAAGTCCGACAATGAGCAGTTAATGACATCGTTCAAATTTTCCTACGATCTAGGCGGCTACCGTTTAGTGGGTGTCACCAGCTATCAGGACTGGAGTTATGTGTTTGAGCAGGATGTGGACGGCACCGAATTTAACATTGCCGGTGCGTTCACTGGTGGCGCCCTCGACGGCGGCATTTATCAGATTGGGCCTTTTGACGCCGACCAGATTACCCAGGAACTGCGACTTGAATCTCCTACCGATGGCAACATGGATTACGTCGTGGGCCTCTGGTACTCCGACGCCAATACCGATCGCGTCTTCAACCGGCTGCCGCTGTTTGTCGCCGACTGGGAGGCTGCTTCGGGGAATACCAATATGGCGGCTTTTGGTCAGCTCAACTTCCATTTGACGGATCGGCTCGATCTAACAGCCGGCGGCCGTTTTGGCCGAGAAGAAATCGATGTGTACTTCCAAGACTTCGCTGCAGGCACCGTTTATGACAGCGACGACTCTGAATCTTATGCCGTCGGTAAGCTAGCCCTTCAGTACGCGATTCGCGATGACATGTTCACCTACGCGAGTATTTCTACAGGCTACAAGGGTCAGGGCTATGACGTTAGCTCAGGCTTCGATCAGTCTCGCGCTGACAACCCCGTGGGCTCTGAGGATGCCGTTTCTTACGAAGTGGGCCTTAAAGGTTCGCTCCTAGACGGGCGCGCGCAGTTCAGCGTGGTGGCCTTCTTGACAGACTATGAAGACTTCCAGGCACAGAGCTCGAAGGTAGATGTTAACGAGGGCCTCACCTTTAAGCTTAACAACGTGGGTGAATTACGCACCAAGGGCATAGAAGCTGACTTCGCTGCGCAACTGTCCTCATCCCTGAGGTTCGATGCCGGCTTGGCACTCATTGACGCTGAAATCACTGAATTCCCGGGAGCAAACTGTTATCCGGGTCAGACTGAACAGCAAGGTTGTGTCGGCGGCGCTCAAAACCTAGCGGGCAAGCCCCTTGCGAACTCTCCTGACTTTAAATACAACCTGGGGCTGACTTGGGAGTCATCGCCGTCAGGCTGGCCTGTTATGCTGTTTGCCAACGGCAACTACAGCTATCAGGACGACGTAAACTTCTCGCTGCTGGCTAACCCAAGGACCATTCAGGATGGCTACGGTATTGCCAACTTCAGCGCCGGCGTCGAGGGCGCAGATGGGGGTTATCGAATCACTCTGTTTGTGAATAACGCCTTTGACGAGCAATACGCTAGCTTTATAGGCGACAACTCGGGGTTCTATGGCGACGTGCCCGTACTCACGCAGCTGTTACCACGTAACGCCGAGCGGTATTTAGGCGTGAAGGCGCGTTTATCTTTCTAAGACCGCCTTGCCTTAACGCTTTAGAGCGCCTTGAGAAGCTGCCATGGGGCGGCTTCTTTTTTTAGTGAGTTACTTTGAAACGTTTATCTGAAACCACACTGATCGACACTGAAGTCCCCGCTTTTGTGACCGTAAGCGATTACCCCCGCCATGCGACTCCCAAGGTCGTTCATCTGGGCGTGGGCGCTTTCCATAGAGCGCACCTCGCCGCCTACTTTGACAAAATGAACGAGCTAATAGAAAGCCCCTGGCTCATTACGGGCGCGTCCTTGCAGCAGCGTCGAGCCTCCCAGCAGCTTAATCCGCAGCAAGGCCTTTACACACACTGGACAAGGGATCGGTCGGGGGATCAATACCGCATCGTTCGTGCACTGTCAGGGGTGCTCTATGCCCCCGATGAAAACCAAGCGCTTATCGACCTTATTGCCGCCCCCCAGACCCATCTGGTGACCTTAACAGTCACTGAGAAAGGCTATTGTCTGAATACTGCCACGGGTGAGCTCGACACATTGCATCCGGAAATTGTTGCCGACCTAAAGACACCCCAGCAGCCAAAGTCAGCGATTGGCCTTCTGGCGCGGGGTTTGCAGCTGAGAAAAGCACGCAATGGCGGGCCCATCACGATACTGTCTTGCGACAACCTGCCCCTCAACGGACAGCGTTGCCGCGAGGCTGTGAGAACTTTTGCGAGCCTTTGCGAGGCTTCGCTGCAATCCTGGTTAGACGACAACGTTGCCTTTCCCTGCTCCATGGTCGATCGAATTTGCCCGGCGATCAGCGACGATCAGCTGGCCGAGGTGCATGACCTTCTAGGGCTTGAAGATCAGGGCGTGGTTATTACTGAGGCCTTTAGCCAATGGGTTGTTGAAGACAGCTTCGCGGGTGAACGGCCTCCACTAGAACTCGCGGGAGTGACCCTCGTTGACTCGGTACAGCATTGGGAGTCACGGAAGCTGCGCCTGCTTAATGCCGCCCACTCGGCAATGGCGTACCTTGGCGGTCTGGCAGGGCTTTCCACGGTAAATGAGGCCGTTTCCACGCCCCAGCTGCAAACATTTGTACAGGCGCTGTGGCAAGAAACTGCCGCAACCTTAGCCGAAGAGGTGCCCTCAGAAGTTAGTACTTACTGTGATGCTTTGCTGCTGCGCTTCGCCAATCCCAATTTAGACCATCAGCTGACACAGATTGCTTCGGACGGCAGCCAGAAGTTGCCCCAGCGAATTCTCGCGCCCTTGGCCGAGAGGCTGGCCTCGGGCCAGGACGCACCCCACCTGACCAGCATTGTTGCCGCATGGCTGCACTGGCAATGGGGCACCACACTTAACGGGCAACCGGTGGTCTCACACGAGCCCATGGCGCAAGAATTTGCAACACTGATTGGCCACCGTGACCGGCAAAATGAAACTGCAGCTCAGGATCTGGCGATGGCCTACCCCGCCCTTGCCGACTTAATTGAGCGCTTTCCGTATTGGCAGGATGTCCTGATAGATAGCTTCAACGCACTGCCAAGCTCACCGCTTGTGAGTGAGACCCATCCAACGCCCTAAACGCCCTCAAGAAAAATACTCGCCTAGTAACGCCTGCCGATCAGGTGGCGCCCCACCAGTATCGTAGGCCGCCCTCAAACTTTAATTAAATCTAGCCATTACGCCCTCGCCTGCACTACTCACGTCGGTTCTATTGCTAATCCGATAAATTGGGCGGCTCGCTGTGGCAATGCCGCAATTTACGGACGCTGGGACAGCGCAAATTACCCTGCACTCATGGCAACCCGCTTATACTTACGCGACGCCAATCAGCCGCACAAAATTCAAGGATTCATCATGGAGTTTCTCTATCCCCCAATAGAACCGCGACATCACGGTTGGCTAGACGTGGGCGACGGCCATGAAATCTATTTTGAGGAGTCGGGCAACCCCGATGGCAAGCCCTGCGTCTTCGTACACGGAGGGCCGGGGGGCGGGTCATCGCCCGAAGCACGGCAATTTTTTGATCCCGAGCGGTATCGAATTATCGTGTTTGACCAGCGGGGCTGCGGTCGGTCACGTCCCCATGCCTCACTCGAGGCCAACACGACTTGGCATTTGGTGTCCGACATAGAGCGGCTGCGGGAATCTTTAAATATTAAGCAATGGCTAGTATTTGGCGGATCATGGGGAAGCACCCTCGCCCTCGCCTATGCGCAGACGCATCCCGAGGCCGTCACCGAGTTGGTCCTGCGCGGCATTTTTCTATTGCGTCCGCAAGAAATTCACTGGTTTTATCAAGAGGGTGCCAGCGCGCTGTACCCCGACACCTGGCAAAACTACCTGGCTCCCATTCCAGAAGCCGAGCGGGGCAATTTGCTGCAAGCCTTCCATAAACGCCTAACCAGCGACGATGAGGCGACACGCCTTGCCGCTGCTCGAGCCTGGTCGGTATGGGAAGCTTCGGCAAGCTTTCTGATTCAAAATCAGGACTTCATGGAGAAGCTTGATGCTCCCGATGCGGCCCTCGCCATGGCCCGCATTGAGTGTCACTACTTTATTAACGACGGTTTCTTCGACTCCCCCAATG
>Ga0206131_10004660_pt1 | contig 14896 bp, 12 predicted proteins | sample Helgoland_Spring_FD_148636 | JGI IMG/M metagenome (GOLD analysis project Ga0206131, IMG submission 148636) | Pelagic subsurface seawater microbial communities from Kabeltonne, Helgoland, North Sea - Helgoland_Spring_Bloom_20160517_1 | ecosystem: Environmental > Aquatic > Marine > Epipelagic ...
ATGAAAATAAAAGAAGTTATCGCTATCTTGGATGAACTAGCTCCTTTATCTTATTCCGAAGAATTTGACAATACCGGACTTTTAGTAGGAGATTATGAAACTAAGGTAAGTGGAATACTGGTAACATTAGATACTCTTGAAAGTGTTGTCGACGAAGCGATTGCAAAGGGATGTAATTTAATCGTAAGTTTCCATCCAATTATATTTTCTGGTTTAAAAAAATTAACAGGCAAAAATTATGTAGAGAGGGTTGTCATAAAAGCTATTAAAAATAATATTGCTATTTTTTCTTTGCACACTGCATTAGATAACTCCTGGAATGGAGTGAACGCAATGATTTGTAACAAATTAAATTTAACCAACAGAAGGGTATTAATTCCCAAGAAAAATACCATCAAAAAACTAACAACCTATGTCCCAGAGAAACATTCTCAAAATCTCTTGAGTGAATTATTTAAAGCAGGTGCAGGCACTATTGGAAACTATAGTAACTGTAGTTTTTCTATAGATGGAACTGGTAGTTTTCAAGGAAACAAGGAGTCTAACCCTATTATTGGATTAAAAGGAGAATTACGATTTGAAAAGGAAACACTCTTAAATGTTACCTTGCCAGCACATAAGAAGTCTGATGTTTTAGAGTCACTATTTAAACATCATCCCTACGAAGAAATAGCCTATGAGTTGACCACATTGGAAAACAACAATCAACATATTGGAATGGGAATGATTGGCGAACTAGATACTAGTGATGCTGAGATTGAATTTTTAAAATTTTTAAAACAAATAATGAACACCAGTTGTATTCGCCACTCAAAACTATTAGATAAACCTATCAAAAAAGTTGCAGTTTTAGGTGGAAGCGGTAGTTTTGCTATACCCAATGCAATAAAAGAACGTGCAGACATATTTATAACTGCAGATTGTAAATATCATGATTTTTTTAAAGTAGAGGATCATATGCTCCTAGCTGATATTGGCCATTATGAAAGTGAACAATTCACAAAAGAACTATTAGTTGCCTACCTTAACAAAAAAATTACTATTTTTGCAGTCCTTTTATCGCAAACAAATACCAACCCAATTACCTATTTTTAAAATATGGCAAAGAAAAAAGAAATTACTGTAGAAGAAAAGTTAAGAGCTTTATTCGATTTACAACTTATCGACTCTAGAATTGACAAAATTCGTGACATTCGTGGAGAACTTCCTTTAGAAGTTGAAGATCTTGAAGATGAACTAGCTGGGATGAATACGCGACTTGAAAAATTAAACGCCGGAATTGAGGTTGTTGTAAACAGTATTTCTGATAAGAAGAATCATATAGAAGAATCTAAAGAGCTTATCAAAAAATACACCAAACAACAAGACAACGTTCGTAACAATCGTGAATATGATTCCTTAAGTAAGGAAATTGAATTCCAAGAACTAGAAATTGAGTTAAACGAAAAGCACATTAGAGAGTTTAGTGTGCAGATTGAACAAAAAAAGATCGTTGTTGATGAGACTTCAGAACGCCTTAAGCAACGTCAGGAACATCTCGCTCATAAGCAAGGAGAGTTAAATGAAATTTTAGCTGAAACTGAGAAAGAGGAACAAGCACTTATCAATAAATCTACAGACTACGAAAAGAAAATCGAAGAACGATTAATTAAAGCTTACAAAAGAATACGTACCAATGTTAAAAATGGATTGGCTATCGTTGCAATAGATCGTGGTGCTTCTGGAGGGTCTTTTTTTACAATACCACCGCAAATCCAAATGGAAATAGCAGGACGTAAAAAAATAATCACTGATGAACATAGTGGTAGAATCTTAGTTGATATAGATTTAGCAAAAGAAGAAGAAGAAAAAATGGAGAAATTATTTAATAAATTATAATTTCAATACATTAAAAATCTTAAAGTCTTCAATTCATTGAAGACTTTTTTTTAACAATAAATTTAATTTAAGCTTTAAAAAATGCATGAAAACTAAATTCTCATTAACGTTACTATTATTATTGGCTATTCTGCAAGTATCCTGTCAACAGACCAATCCTGAAAAAAGCAATATAAATAACGATTTAACACCCGTGGAAGTAGTCAGCGCGGATGGTTTTAAAAGAGCTTATTTTGCGAGTGGTTGTTTCTGGTGTGTTGAGGCTATCTATGAAAGTTTGAATGGAGTTAAAGAATCGATTTCGGGATATAGTGGAGGTCATACAAAAAAACCAACCTACGAATCCAGCAACACGGGAAAAACAGGGCATGCAGAGACTGTAGAAATTATTTACAATCCCAATGTTATAAGTTTTAAATTATTGGTAGATGTTTATTTTGGATCACAAAATATTAGTCAAGTAAATGGACAGGGAAATGACAGAGGTTCACAATATCGCTCAATTATCTTTTATCAAAACATGGAAGAAAAAAATATAATAGCGGAGAAAATTAAAGCTTTATACGAAGAAAATCCAGACAGAAAAGTAGCTGCTGAAGTGATACCTTTTCAGAAGTTTTGGATTGCTGAAAAGTATCATCAAAATTATGAACGATTACATCCAAACAATTCTTACATTCAAAATGTATCGATACCCAGGCTGAAAAGATTTCAATATAAATTTCCAGAATTATTAAAAGACAATAGTGAGCATTAATTGCTTTTTACTATTTAACATACAATGCATGAATAAAATTATTGCCATTATACTTTGTATTACTTTGTCACTATTCCTGATTAAATGTCATTCTGGAGAGCCGAAAAAAAATTCAAATTCGATTAAAATTATTGAGAAAAAAGAAAACACAACTTTTAATTTGCTTGCTGATATTATACCAAAATTTGATGATGGAGATGTTAATGCGATAATTGAGATTCCAGCAGGTACAATGGATAAATGGGAGTTGGATAAATTATCAGGAGAATTAAGATGGGAGCTTGTTGATAATAAGCCAAGAATTATTGATTACATTGGATATCCTGGAAACTACGGTATGATACCTAGAACATTACTTCCTAAAGAAAATGGTGGTGATGGTGATCCTTTAGACATAATTGTTCTTGGGCCTCCCGTAAAAAGAGGCAGTATCTTAAAATGTAAAATAATCGGAGTCTTATTTTTATCGGATCGTGGAGAGCAAGATGATAAGTTAATCGCTGTGTCAATTAATTCACCTTTATATCTCATAAATGATATAGCCGATTTAAATAAAAATTATAATGGGATTTCAGAAATCATAAAATTATGGTTTACAAATTATAAGGGACCAAACAAAATGACATCAGAAGGTTTTGGCTCAAAAGATATTGCAGAAGATTTACTTAGTAGAGCCATCAAAGAATATAAATTTAACAATACTAAGGACAACGCTAAATAAAACCTGTTAGAATTGCTTTTTATTTTTCCGTTGTAATCCCTTTTTTAAATTCATCAAAATTATAAAAGTCACTTTTTGCATAAGTAACTATTTTTTAAAAACAGATATCCTGATTTACTTGATATAATTTGCGATTATTCAAAACAAATTATTTCAGTTAAACTGAAAATTTAATTGCTTACTATAAACAAATAATAATCCTTATTTTTTATTTGAGTTCAAAAACAATCATATTAACTTACGAAAATAACTTAGACTTTGCCATAAAAAAGATAAAGAAGATCCATTAAATATGTATAGAAATGAATTTTTGATTCCAACCAATAAGCGTTTAACTTTTTAAAATTTTATGCACAGCTACTTCCCTATTATTCATATCGATCAAGTAAAGAATATAGACTCCCTCACTAAATCCAGAAACATCAATTCGTGTCCGATTTAAATTATTAAACTTAAGAGGTTGACTTAAAATTTTTCTCCCATTTAAATCGAAAATATCAACGTTAAACTTCTCGTTATTAAATGGGTATTGTAAATTTAAAAAGTCATTCGAAGGGTTTGGATAAACGATACTCTCCACTTCCAATTCCTCTTTTGAAAAATATTTCTCCCCAAACGAAAAAGCTGCTTTACCAATTTTTTCTCCGATAATTCTGCCAGGAATATCATCAATCGGTGGATGAATCCCTCCCCAAATTCTTGACAAACTAGTTTGATCTGACGCATCTCTATAGGTAGCCCATTGTAATTGAAAATCCATACTCGGACCTACTTCAAATTTTAAAAAATCGTTAGTGTAAACCTCAAAAGTTCCCATCCCACCTGGGAAAAATTCATCGTTTGTTAATAGCTTAAGTACTTCTGCTGCAGCTCTCGAAAATGTTGAATGTCCAGACACATAACCTGCAAATGGAGGATTTACGAAAGAAGGTCTCTGATAAGGGAACCACTTCTCTGCAAGAATCCATCCAACACCAGCTATATCATAATCAGCGCTAATAATATGTTCATGCCCTTTCCATGTAAATAATTTTATTTTACCAATATTTTCTTGGCCATCACCTTCCAAAGAATCTCCTTCTTGAATAACTTCAATAAATCCATCAACTAGGGGGATTCCATGAGGATTATAATTGGAAAGGTTAGTATCTGAAGATTGCCCTTGATCACACATATACCTGATCGCACTCATGGGTCTGATATAATCGTAATATCCTTTGATTCCCCATGCCGCTATTGCAGCGTCATGCATCGCACCTGACAGTATAAAATAAGATTTTATATCCCATTGGAGATTATTTAGAATTTCACCTTCTCCTTTAAACTTTTTTATGAGCTGCGGATGATCATTTACATAATTTAATATGGTGAACCAATGACCAGGAGGTGTTTCACTATCTGGACCATCTGCCCAGAACTCTGCTAAAACTCTTGCATAGTCTCCTCTTGGAACCATTTGTTCCTCGTAAGCTAAACCAGTACTAGGATTAATTTCCCGACCTACACTTGAATCACCTCCATCAAAAAAGTTATAAAAATCTTTATACTCCTCAAAAGTTTCTGGAAAACTAGAGATATTTCCGATACTTGCTGGAGAAATATCTATCATCACATCGTCATTTGGATCTAAATGAGATCCCCAAATAGACACCAATGTAAATCCCCACTTAAATGGGTCTTCTAAACCAATACCCTCTTGTATATAAGAAGGGCTGGTTGGATCATGATAAACCCAATAATCATAATCAGGTGTTGAATGTATAGAAAGATCTTCCTCTTTTAAAGAAAACGGAATTACTTTACCCCATTCTGGACTTAAGAATTCTGGAGAACCTCCAGGATGATAATTCCCACTTTGATCAATAAATTCTTCCATGGTAAGAGGTTGCCAGTGATTCGGTTCTGTTAGATTTGGATTTCCTTCCTCATCAGTATTCAAGGGTTCATTTAAAGGTTCATAAACTAAATTTGCATAATCATTTTGTTCATTTGAATTATCTTGTAAACCGAATTCAATAATCTGTTGCGCTACATAATTCCCAAGAGCAGCAGCATCTCCACTATGATAGTCTGTGCTCTCATCATATTTATTGTACCCCAACTCATCCATAAAACTATTGATAGAGTTGTAAATATCATCAACTCCCGGAGAATTTGAAAATCTATGCTGTACAATTCTATAAATAGCATAACTGATTGCTTTTTTACGATTTTCCTCAACTAAAATATCATTATAAAAGCCATCAAATGCGCAATTAAACTCCCCTAAGGATTTACCTAAAAAAAAGGTGTCAGCATTTTCATCAAAAACTGCCCATATATCGTACATCGCTATACTGGTATGAAATAAATTTCGAGCATGTACAGTAGGTCTAGCAAAATCATTTCTAATAGCATGCAAAACTTCCTCATTCCATGCTCTTGCTATTGAATAATCTTGTGCATTAGCTGCATGGGTGAATAAATAAATAAGTAAAAAGATAATTTTTTTCACTGATTTTTTTTATAAAAAATTAAGATCAAATTAGTGTTTTTATTACTAACAATAAGGATTAATTTAATTCTAATAATAAAAATTGATTAATTTAATAATCCTTATTTTTGTTTGAGTTCAAAAACAATGACCTTAATGTACGAAAACAATTTAGACTTTGCCATTAAAAAAGACAAAGAAGATTCATTAAATAAGTATAGAAATGAATTTTTGATTCCAACCAATAACAAAGGGGAGGAATTAATATACTTATGTGGTAACTCACTTGGCTTACAACCAAAAAAAACCTCCGATTACATACAACAAGAACTCAATGATTGGGCAAAACTTGGTGTAGAAGGCCATACCGATGCCAAACATCCTTGGCTACCGTATCATGAGTTTTTAACAGATTCTATGTCTAAAATCGTAGGTGCAAAACCTAGTGAGGTGGTAATTATGAATAGTTTAACAACTAACCTCCATTTAATGATGGTTTCTTTTTATCAGCCCTCACGTAAAAAATACAAAATAGTTGTTGAGAGCGATGCTTTCCCCTCTGACAAATATGCTATGGAAAGTCAATTAAAGTTTCATGGTTATTGCGAAAAAGAAGGTTTAATTCAATGGAAACCACGAGAAGGTGAAGCGTTATGTCGGATGGAAGATTTAGAACAAATAATGCAGGAACAGGGGGATGAAATAGCGTTAATAATGATAGGATGCACTAATTACTATTCAGGACAATTATACCCTTTAAAAAAAATTACTCAAATCGGCCATAAATACGATTGCCTGATTGGTTTTGATCTTGCACATGGTGTTGGAAATATTCAACCTAATTTACACGAATCTGGCGCTGATTTTGCGGTTTGGTGCACCTACAAATATTTAAACAGTGGTCCAGGTAGTTTGGGAGGTTGTTTTGTTCATGAACGACATGCTAATAATACAAAACTAAATAGGTTTACTGGTTGGTGGGGACATAATAAACAAACTAGATTTAATATGCGTCATGAGTTTGATGTTTTACCCGGTGCAGAAGGCTGGCAATTAAGTAATCCTGCCATATTATCGATGGCGGCTATAAGAGCCTCACTTGATTTATTTAACACGGCAGGTTTTTCAAATCTAGTTACAAAATCTAAATCACTTACTGGATTCCTAGAATATCTAATTGAGGATTTAAAAAACCCTAAAATTAATATCATTACTCCTAAAAATCCTCAAGAAAGAGGTTGTCAATTATCCATTCAAGTAAAAGATGCAAACAGACAATTACACGCCCTTTTGACTCAAAGTGGAGTAATTAGTGATTGGAGAGAACCCGATGTTATTAGAGTGGCTCCTGCGCCTCTTTATAATAGTTATCAAGATGTATATAAATTTATCCAACGTCTGAAAAAAATACTAAACTGATGAAAAACAAAAAAGAAAATATACTAATAATTGGTGCTGGTCTTTGTGGTAGCCTCTTAGCATTGCGTCTGGGTCAAAGAGGTTTCCAAGTGACATTGGTCGAAAAAAGACCTGATTTGCGTAAAATCGAACAAGATGCAGGGCGATCGATCAATTTAGCTTTTTCAGATAGAGGTATGAAAGCTATCAAAATGGTTGGATTGGAAAATGAAGTTGAAAAGCTTTGTTTACCTATGATTGGGCGTATGATTCATGATAAAATGTCAAATAAATTCATGAGTCTTTATAGTGGTAAAGAAAATAAATTTATAAATTCCATATCACGTCCTGGATTAAATATGTTATTATTGGATTCTGCTGAAAAACTACCCAATGTTTCTTTAATTTTTAATCAAAGTTGCGAATCATTAGATTTTAAAAATACGACGGCTATCTTCAAGGACTATCAAACAAAAGAGTGCAGCACCTATAAAGCTGATGTTATTTTTGGTACAGATGGTGCTGGGTCTGTTGTAAGAAATAATATGTTTGACGATAAAAGTATTCGATTAAGTTTTTCGATTGATTGGTTAAGCCATAGCTACAAAGAACTTACAATTCCTGCGAGTAAAAGTGGAAATTTTCAAGACGAACATAAGGCTTTACACATTTGGCCTCGTGGTGAAAATATGCTAATTTCATTACCTAATCTTGATGGGAGTTTTACGGTTACTTTATTTTTAGCACATCAAACTGGGAAAGATAATTTTGAAAAATTAAATACCGCTGAAAAGGTGAATGAATATTTTGAGAGAGAATTTCCAGACGCAAAAGCATTAATGCCAAATTTAACACAAGAATTTTTCGAAAACCCAACGGCTTTTTTAGGAACTGTTAAATGTTATCCTTGGAATGTTATGGGAAAAACATTAATTTTAGGTGACGCAGCTCATGCAATTGTCCCCTTTTATGGTCAGGGAATGAATGCTTCTTTTGAAGACGTGGTGGTATTAGATAAATTTATTGAAAAATACGATGGTAATTGGGAAAGAACTTTCTTTGAATTTGAAAAAGAAAGAAAAATTGATGCAGATGCTATTGCGGATCTCGCAATTGATAACTTCCATGAAATGAAAGAACACATAGCCAATCCATTATTTCAGGAAAAAAGAAAGCTAGAAGTTGCATTTGAAGATAATTTCCCAAAAAAATACAATTCTAAATATTCCTTAGTAACATTCAATGCTGATATTCCTTACTCGGAGGCTATGAAAAGAGGAAGAGCTCAAGACAAAGCTATCTTAAATTTGTTAGACGATGGGAAGCTAAAAGATACTATGAGTTTAGAAGAAAAGTTGACTTTGGTACTAAACGAAACAAAAGATATTTTACACGATGATACTGTTGCAAAAAACCTATAACCTATGAAAGAAAACGGAAAAGTTACTCCAAGAGGTGCCTACCCTCATGTAAAGAGAGCAGGCAATTTTATATTTGTATCTGGAACAAGTTCTAGAAGACCAGACAATTCTATTGCTGGAGTTGATATTATTGATGAAATGGGCACTAAATTTTTAAATATTGAAGTCCAAACTCGTGAGGTACTAAATAATATAGATGCGAACTTAAAAAAAATTGGAGCTTCCTTAAAAGATGTCATAGACGTATCTACTTTTTTAGTAAATATGAATGATTTTGCAGGTTATAATAAAGCTTATGCCGAATTTTTTGATAAAGAAACAGGACCTACAAGAACTACGGTTGCAGTTCATCAATTACCACATCCAGATTTAGTAGTAGAAATTAAAGTTACCGCATATAAGCCTATATAAAATAGCTATGAAAAAAATACTAAACTATATCGATGGATCTTATTGTGAGCCTTTCTCGCAGGATTGGTTAGATAATTACAACCCTTCGAAAGGAGTAGTCTATTCAAAAATCGCTTCTTCCTCTTCTGTAGATGTTGACAACGCTTATCAAGCTGCTGAAAAAGCTTTTCCGTCTTGGTCCAATACAACCATTAATAAACGAAGTGCTATTCTTTCAAAAATTGCGGATTTAATAGAAGATAATCTAGATAAATTAGCAGAAGCAGAGTCTTTGGACAACGGAAAACCATTAAGTTTAGCAAAATCAGTTGATATACCTAGAGCATCTAGTAATTTTAAATTTTTTGCACACGCCATTACACAATTTTCAAGTGAGGCGCATGAAAGTATAGGACTTAATAGTATGAACTTTACGCTACGACAACCCATTGGAGTGGTTGGGTGTATTTCTCCATGGAATTTACCACTATATTTATTTACTTGGAAAATAGCTCCAGCACTTGCTGCAGGTAATACAGTCGTAGCAAAACCGAGTGAAGTAACTCCAATGACAGCATTTTTATTAGGAGACATCTGCTCGAAAGCTGGATTACCAAATGGCGTTTTAAATATTGTCCACGGTACTGGTCCTTCTACAGGACAAGCAATTGTAGAACATCCGAATATTAAAGCAATATCATTTACTGGTGGTACAAAAACGGGTGAAGCAATTGCACGGAAAGCAGCTCCAATGTTTAAAAAATTATCCTTAGAATTAGGTGGTAAAAATCCTAATATCATTTTTGCAGATTGTAACTATAAAAAAATGCTTTCGGTGACCATAAAGTCCTCTTTTGCAAATCAAGGACAGATTTGTTTGTGTGGAAGTCGAATTTTTGTAGAAAAATCAATCTACTTGAAGTTTAAAAAAGACTTTGTTGCTAAGGTAAGAGAGTTGAAAATTGGTGATCCATTTGTTTCTACAACAAATATTGGCGCTTTGGTTTCTAAACCTCATCTTGAAAAAGTAGTGGCATATATTGATTTAGCGAAGGAAGAAGGAGGAAAAATTTTAACTGGTGGAAATAAAGTTACCGTAAATGGATCTGAAAATGGATATTATCTAGAGCCTACCGTTATAGAAATCCAAGACCAGCAATGTAGAACAAATCAAGAAGAAATTTTTGGACCTGTAGTTACCATCATGCCTTTTGACACTGAAGAAGAAGTATTAGAAATGGCTAACAATGTCAAGTATGGACTGTCTGCAACACTTTGGACCAGTAATATAGACAGAACAATGCGAGTTTCTAAGAAAATTGAAGCTGGAATAGTTTGGGTAAACACTTGGTTAAATAGGGATCTAAGAACTCCATTTGGTGGTGTCAAAAACAGCGGTGTAGGTCGTGAAGGTGGTTTCGAGGCTTTGAAGTTCTTTACAGAATCTAAAAATATTTGTATTAAATACGATAATTAATTATTGAAATAAACTTATGAATCTTAATTTAAAAAATAAAAACGCATTAATCTGTGGTAGTACTGCAGGTATTGGCAAAGCATCTGCGATGGAACTAGCTGCACTTGGTGCCAACATCACCTTATTAGCAAGAAATGAAGACAAGCTTAAAAATACTTTGTCTGAATTACCAACTAATAATGGACAAAACCACAATTATTTACTAGCAGATTTTAGTGAACCTAATTTACTAAAAGAGATCCTATCTGATAACATAAATAAAAACTACCATATTCTTTTAAATAATACTGGTGGACCCAAGGGTGGGCCTATATTTAATGCCAATCTTTCTGAGTTTACAGCTGCTTTCTCGCAACATCTACTCTGCAATCAATTACTAGTTCAAGCAGTAGTTGCAGGTATGAAAATAAATAACTATGGACGAATTATAAATATTATTTCAACTTCCGTTAAACAACCGATTGAAGGATTAGGAGTTAGTAATACTATTCGTGGTGCAGTTGCTAACTGGAGTAAAACTTTGGCATCTGAATTAGGTCCTTTTGGAATTACAGTTAATAACGTATTGCCCGGAGCCACAGCTACTGAGCGTTTAGATCAGATTATGATTAATATTGGCAAAAAAATAGGAAAATCACCTGAAGAAGCAAAGGAGGTAATGAAAAGTATAATACCTGCAAGAAGGTTTGCTAAACCTGAAGAAATAGCCTACACGGTGGCATTTCTAGCTAGTGAAACAGCCGGGTATATCAATGGGATAAATTTACCTGTCGACGGCGGAAGAACTAAAAGTTTGTAATTAGTATATTACATACATAAAGGAATTTATTATGAAACGAAAATTAAGAATTAACGGACATTCGCATCTTCTACCCTATCCGGAAGAGATTCCTCAATTTATGAAGGATAATGGTATTTTTTGGGTCGATAAAGATCGAAACTTTATGCTTCAAAAAAACTGGAAACGTCCGGTTACCGATTCTAGTTTCTTTTTAAATGAAAAATTAGACTGGATGGAAAAATACCAGATTGATCATGCAGTGGTATTAAATTTGTCGCAGTTGTATGGGAATGGTTTACGCTTGGAAGAAATGAAACAAGCGCTTCGTTTTCAAAACGATTTTAATGCTAAAATACAACAAAAGCATTCTTCAAAATTTACTTGTGGATTTGTAGTACATCCAGGATACGGTAGAGGTGCATTATGGGAGATAGAACGATGTGTGGAGCAATTAGGTTTGAACTTACTATGTTTGCCAACTCATTATATGGATACGACTGGAACCTGGCGTTGCATATTTGACGAAGAAAATGAACCCATTTTCGAATTAGCAAACAAATATAATCTAGCAATAGAAATACATCCTTATGATGGAGAAAAGTTTATTAAACTAGAAAATACTGCATGGCGTTTTCATCTAATCTGGATGTTAGCACAATGTGCTGATGCTTACCACTTTTTTACTCTAAACGGTTATGCTGATAAATTTCCTAATATGAGAACTTGCTTTGCTCACGGTGGACAATTGGCTCAAATGAATTTAGGGAGAAGAATACAAGGTTTTGATGGAAGACCCGATTTATTTGAAGGAAAAGTACATCCAAGAAAATCAGTAGCACACAAAAACATTTTCTTTGATACTTTAGTTCATGACACAGGCTCTTTACAATTAATTGTAAAAAACCAAACCTCCAAGCAAATAATAATGGGCTTGGATGATCCCTATCCTTTAGGAGAAATGGAGAGCGAAAGCCAATCTTCTTATCCAGGTAAAATTTTAGATTTAGCTAAAGATCAAAAAATAATAACCTCAGAAGAATGCGATGCAATTTGGGATGATAATGTATTACAATGGTTATTTGGTGATGATAAAAAAAAGAAACAAGATTTAATTAATAAAATCATTAGTTAACCTAATAATAAAATGCATTTTTTACCAGAGAAGTTAGATGATTATGTAGTTGCTCATTCACAAAAGGAACCGAAATTATTGCAACAATTAAGCAGAGAAACTTGGCAAAAAGTTTTAGCTCCCAGAATGTTAAGTGGACATTTTCAAGGTAGGGTTTTAAGTATGGTATCTAAATTAATTAATCCAAAAAACGTACTTGAAATTGGAACCTATACTGGCTATTCTGCATTATGCTTAGTTGAAGGTATTCAGCCAAAGGGACAACTTCATACCATTGATACCAATGAGGAATTATACGATTTGCAGAGAAAGTATTTTGATAAGTCTGGTTTTGGAAATCAAATAATTCAACATACTGGTAATGCTTTAAATATAACTCCTACAATAGATAAAACCTTTGATTTAGTTTTTATTGATGCCGATAAACAGAATTACCCCAATTATTTAGAAATAATTCTACCAAAGCTTAAAAGTGGGTCGGTAATATTAAGTGATAATGTATTGTGGACTGGAAAAGTAATTGAGAAACTACAAAAAGGTGACAAAGACACTGAAGCACTCTTAAAATACAATAAAATGATCAATGAGCATTCTCAATTAGAAACTGTTTTGTTGCCTATTCGGGATGGTCTTACTCTTACAAGAGTTAAATAATTAGAATTTCCTTTTAATTGGTCCCGTGATATCGTCAACGGTTTCCTTTACATCCTTAATTTCAGAAGATAAATTTTTGGTAAAATTACGCCTAAAATCATCAGTTAATTTTTCTGGAGATTCTAAATCTATTCCTTCTTTTTTTGCAGTTTTATTAATTTCACTTTTTATATCGTTAGTAGCATCTTTAATTTGACGCATTCCTTTTCCTAATCCCCTTGCAATTTCAGGAACTTTATCAGCACCAAATATCATAACTACAATAAAAACGATAAAAAATATCTCAGCGCCACTAATGAATAAAGGATATAAAACCATACTGCAAATATAACAATTTTGTTGCTCAGCCATAGCTCTAGCTTCTGTAAAAAAAGGTTAAGGTTTGAATTACTTATTCAAATTTATTAATCTAACAAAAAGAGCCGCTAATAAAATTAAAAGCGGCTCAATCAGGTTATTAAATAAATTTAATTTTTAACTTTATCTTTTTTGAATGAATCGAATTGACCTAGTTTTTTTCGTTTTGGCCATGAATTGTTACTAGTATCAACATCGGCCGTTTCTTCATCTGGATCAACAACTATTTTAGTTATTTCTTTATCCGATGCGATTACCTTTCCAACAGATTTATCACTTGTTTTCCATATTTGGACAGGATAAGTTATTCTTTCTGAAGAACCATCACCATAGGTATATTCAACTATTATAGGCATAGGGAGTTTACCTACTTTTTCGAAGGTAACCTCGTAAAAGAAACTAGGTTTCTTAAGATTTGTCCTTTCCTCTGGACTTAAATTATCCATAATGTATTCCTGTAACGTAGTCACATCATCAAGAGTTGAGGTACGCATACTTTCTTCAAAATCTTCACTTCCTTCTTCAACCAGATAAACTAAGGGAGGTAAATCACTTTCTTTTATCCCTCTAGCACTCATCATATTTTTTACTTGTTGATTCATTTTAGAGGTTACATAATATTTTTTGACATCTTGAACACCTATATCAACAACATTTGTTGTATAAAACCAGCCTCTCCAAAACCAATCTAGATCCATTGCAGAAGCATCTTCCATAGTTCTGAAAAAATCTTCTGGAGATGGATGTTTAAATATCCATCTATTTGCATAAGTCTTAAAGGAATAATCAAATAGTTCTCGACCCATGATAGTTTCTCTTAGTATGTTAAGTCCAGTTCCAGGTTTAGAATATCCGTTAGCACCAAAGTTATAGGTATTTAAACCTTTTGTCATAATTGGAGCAATTTGACTTTGATCTCCAGACATATACCCTACAATGTTCTTTGCAGGTCCTCTTCTAGACGGATATTTTTTATTTGGAGTTATAGCTTCAGGATATTTTTCGCCAAAATCTTGTTCCGCAATGTATTGAACGAAGGTATTTATTCCTTCATCCATCCAAGTCCATTGGCGCTCATCACTATTAATAATCATTGGAAAGTAATTGTGTCCTATTTCGTGAATAACAACTCCAAACATACCATATTTAACTCGATCACTGTAAGTTCCATCCGTATCGGGACGTCCGTAATTCCAACAAATCATTGGATATTCCATACCTTGATTTTTAGCATGTACAGATATTGCTTTTGGGTAAGGGTAATCAAAAGTCATCCTAGAATACGAGATTAGCGTACTGGCAACTACTTTTGTAGACCAATCCTCCCAAAGTGGATTTCCTTCTTTTGGATACATAGAAACAGCCATCACATCTCTACTTCCTAATTTAACGGCCATCATGTCCCAAATAAATCTTCTTGAGGTAGCGAATGCATAGTCACGAACATTTTTAGCTTT
>Ga0206131_10004662_pt1 | contig 14895 bp, 20 predicted proteins | sample Helgoland_Spring_FD_148636 | JGI IMG/M metagenome (GOLD analysis project Ga0206131, IMG submission 148636) | Pelagic subsurface seawater microbial communities from Kabeltonne, Helgoland, North Sea - Helgoland_Spring_Bloom_20160517_1 | ecosystem: Environmental > Aquatic > Marine > Epipelagic ...
TCTTTTTTTGTCTTTATTTTCCAAAATGGGAAATACTCCTGAAACAAATGTATATATAGAAATATAATACCTGTAACAATGAAGTTACGATTAACAAAATAATTTATTAAAAATGGAAAATTTTACACTAACAGTAAACGGAATTACAAACATGACAAACTTAAAAGCGTCAGAGAAACTAGTGATGATTCACTTGTACACCCTAAAAAACTTAGGAATTGAAGTATCTAATGTAGAAACATCATCAAGACAATTATCTTATACTCGTCAAGGTTACGCTAAGATCTTAAAAAGACTAATTGGAATGGGATATGTAAGCCAAATCAAAAGAGGTTCTTATAGTTTAACAGAAACAAAAATCTACTAATATGGAACCAACTTACTATGAATATAAGTCGCAGGTTGAACATATGGTCAACTCTAATGAACTAACTGTAGATCAAGGTATAGTATTAACAAGTATCTATAGAAATTGGTTAGAAGGTCACCAAACCCATATTAACTATTTAATGCAAGCGACCGGATTAAATTGGAAATCTATTAATTGGTTATTAAATGGATTAGTACAACGTGGAGCAATTAAACGATACGAGAAATATTATACGATATGAGATATTATATATTAAGTTATAAGTATACTGAAAATGCATCAGTTTGGAATATAAAAAAAGAAAGTAAAAGAATAAGACATACTGGTGAACTTAGTAGAGTTGAGTTAGTAAGTCATACAAAAATAAAAGAATGGAATCCAGATTTTATTGTAAGTGAATTTGAATGTGATCGAAGTTATTCTGTAAATATATTTGAATCTTATATTAAAAAACACTTTGACTTAACTTCTTGGAAAGAAATAGAAGATGAAGAGTTCTTTAATAAAGTAGATAATTTATCTATAGATTTAGGAAAATATCTAGAATATGATCTTCCAAAGTCTCATAATATAATAAATAGAAAATCTAGAATAGTATATTTCCTATGGAGAGATAATAAAATAGTATATGTCGGACAATCAACTGCCGGACTTGCTAGACCATATGAACATAAAGATAAAGAATGGGATCAATTGAGTTATGTCGAAGTAGATAAAACATATAACCTATCTATTATAGAAATGTTTTTTATTTGTAAGTTTGAACCAGAATACAATAAATCTTATCCATTATCTAAAAAGATATGGAAAAGTACTATTAATCAATTGAAAAAAAGAAAAGAAGAGAATGAGAGAGTATAAACAATTTGTAAATATTCCAGATTACCTGTATAGTTGCAGGAATCTGGATAACGATGAGAGAATGATAATAGCAGTTGTAATGTCATATCAAAACGATAATAAGAAACTTTACATGAGTAAGGCTACCTTTGCAGAAACTTATGGTATGTCAGTATCTACTGTTAAAAGAAAGTTCGCAAGTCTTATTAAAGATGGTATTTTAAAAGATACTGGTAAAGGATTAACGATTGATGATAGTGAATTAGATTTTAGATTATCTGTTAAAAAAGTTATGAAGACTAAAAAAGGAGGACCTGGTAGAAAACCAAAACAGAATCACGGTGATACTACACAGAATCAAAATGAACCAATACCATCGGTGACCGAACAGAATCACTTTGAATCTTCACAGAATCACGGTGATACTACTGACGGAATCACGGTGATACCAAGACAGAATCACGGTGATACACAATTAATAAAATTAGAAAAAGAATTAAAAAAAGATATTAAAGAGGAACCGGAAACTTCTTTTTATTCTTTTATGAAGGGGGCAGATGAAGATAAACCTAAAGATGAGATGGATATTTTTCTAGATAATCTAGATATATAATTTAACAAACAAAAACAAACATGAAACTTACGATACCAAATCAAATAGATCCTACAGGATTTTCAGACGGAGACAAGATGTTTACCAGCTTTATGTTCCTACTCGCTAGAAAGTATGGATACGAAAAATGGTATAACATGAATGCTGGGGACTTTAAGAAGATAGTGTTTGACGAGAATGCTACCAATCCTAATTTATTTGGACCACGTACTGAAATCTTAAGGGAACACTTTGATTTTGCAATGATAGACCATTATAACTATTTAGTTAAATTTAAGAATGTAAAATCTAAATCTAATAATCGTGAAGTAGGTTGGATCCATACAACAATAAGTGATATTAGATGTATTAAGATTTGGTGTTACTTAATGGGACAATGGTTCGGTGGTGTTGAAATTGTAAACGAAACAGATACCTTAATCCAGTATGATACCAACAGGAGATCAGCAGGTTATCTAGAATTTAAAAACTTCTTAGTTGGGTAATGTATATCAATAAAGAACATGAAGTAGTATTGTCTCATTACCTTGACTTACCGGACGTCCGTAGGATTGAGGTACAGTCATTATTATGGAAAGTCTATATAGATATAAGTTTAACTGAAGATCTTCCACCAGAAGTGCTCCTAAGACTTGATATGAATGAGCTGGAGAAAAACGAGGCATATGAAGTATGTCAATTATATAAAGATACATTAGAATTTGTTGAATACCTTTATAACCAATAAGTATAACGACATTATGTTGATGTCAAAAAAGATATGTAGATCCCACCCAGAATGGGAAGAGTTAGGACACTACTGTATCGAAAAGTTTATGGTGCATGAAAGGGCTGAGGAACTAATAGAAGCAAATAGAGCAATGCAATTTCTTTCTGGTATCATGCATCGTAGTTTTCATTCATCAACAAGTCAATATCACAAGGATATTCGTCAAAAAGGAAGAATGCATACGCTTCCCGATACGACACAGTTAGAATTTTCTGATATAGATTATAACGTTGACCAAGATATTTTAATAGACACTATCGAGGTTATCCTAGAAGAGATGGTATCAGACAGTAAGGAACTCTACTTTCAAGCAGTACTCTTTCAAATGTATTCTAAAGAACAAAACTTCAGTAAAATCAGTAGAGAAGTAGGAATTCCACGAACAACAATTAGTAGAGCAGTAGAAGACGCAAAGAAATATATCAAACAACAATTAAAAAATAGAGGAATAGATGATGAACTATAACTTAATAATAGGTATTGCTTGTATAGTAGCAGTCCTAATGGAAGTACCAATATATCAAACAATACTAGAAAGGTTTAAGATAGATTATAAACCATTTAACTGTCCACTATGTTTTGCATTCTGGATTAGTTTAATACCGTTTCTAGTTACAACCGGTGAGTGGTTTATATTTAACAGTATAGCAACCGGTGTATTAGCAGAACTTATAAACAAAGAACTAAATAAATCATGATGAACCCCGAAGATTACAATTGGTTATCAGAACATAAGAACTTTCTATATGTTTCTACTCATTTTACCAAAGAAGAAAAGCAACATCTCTATGATATCTATAATAGATTAACTGGAGAAAACAAGAAACCAAATGGTTGTGGTCGTTGCGTAAGAACAACAATTAACCTTATAAAGCACTATTTCGAAAGATATATCGCTATCTAAAAACAACAAATAATTATGTTTAAACCAGGACAATCAGGAAATCCTAACGGTAGAAAGAAAGGAAGTCTTAATAAGAATACTAAAGAGATAAGAGAAGCCTACCAAAAACTAACAGAAGACAATCTAGATAATATGTCAATCTGGTTAAGTCAAATAGCAGGAGACGATCCAGCAAAAGCAATGGACCTAATGTTAAGACTATCAGAATATATTATTCCTAAACTAGGCAGACAAGAAATAACAGGTAATGACGGTGAAGACTTATTTAAGAACGTTAAGTTTAACTTTGGACCAGATATTAATAGTGACGAAAGATTAGAGGAATAAATAATGTATGAAGACATTCACAGGTTTTACACCACATCCGAAACAGAGGGAGATGATAGAGGCTATTCTGTCGAGTGGAGCGAAAAACCATATTGCCTGTGTTGGGAGACAATTCGGGAAGAGTATGGCAGCAATGAATTTACTCCTATACTGGGGTCTCAACAATGGACCATGCAAAATCTTATGGGTCAGCCCGGTCTACAGTCAAACCAGTAAGGTACAAAAAGAACTAATGCAAGCCATCGGTGAAAGTGGCATTGTCAAAAACTGTAATTACTCAGATAACAGTATAACCTTAAGAAACGGAACAGAATACTTATTTAGATCCGCAGAGAGATACGATAACTTACGTGGATTAACATGTGACTATGGTATAATAGATGAAGCAGCCTTCTGTAAAGACGAAGCATGGACCGAAGCAATCCGACCAATATTCTTAGTAAGAGGAAAGAAAGTCTTATTTATATCTACACCTAAAGGTAAGAACTGGTTTTATAATCTATTTCAATTAGGTAAATCAGAAGACCATCCAAACTACGAATCATATACAGGATCCTCATACGATACTCCTTATATAGATAAATCAGAAATCGAAGACGCCAAACGAACACTACCAGAAAAAGTATTCCAACAAGAATATTTAGCAGAGTTTATAGATGGAGGTGGAGAAGTATTCACAAACATAAAGAAGAACCAATTCCAACAATATCCAAAACCAATAGGTAAAGTATATTGCGGAATAGATTTAGGTCGAGCAAACGATTATACAGTAGCAACCTATATAGATTCCACCGGACAAGTAGTAGACATCTATAGAGACAACAAGACTGAATGGACAACAATGACCAACAATATCCTAACAGGTTTAAAGAAATGGAATGCAACCGCCATGGTAGAAGTAAACTCAATAGGTGATGTAATCTTTGAACAGATAAAAAGGAAACACCAAGATACGCATCCATTTATTACAAGTAGTAAGAGTAAGAATGAAATCATCGAAGGTCTGATATTAGACATGAATGAAACTACAATTAAGATTCCAGATGAAAACCTATTCGGGTCCCTCTCTAGTGAGTTAATGTCTTTCAGTTATGAATATAATCCAAAGACTAGAAACATCCGCTACGGACATCCAAGCGGTCTTAACGATGACACGGTAATCTCACTGGCCATTGCAAACTACAATCGTAAACAAAACAAGTCCTATGGTAATTATGCCGTAACAGGTTCACAACCTTCGAGGTCCAGCGGTAGATTTATATAAACTATATGTAAAAGAGTTATATAATACCTATGAACTATAAAGTATATAAGATTGTGAATCCAACTTCCGGAGAGGTTGGTCACGTAGGACAAACAAAGAGAATCCAATTAAGAATAAAAGAACATACACTTTACGATTATCCAAGTAGACCAGCGAGATTTGTAGGTTGGATAGGAGAAGTAATCGAAGAAGGTCTAACTAAAATAGAATCCTTAGAAAGAGAAGCGTATTGGAAAGACTACTATGGTATCGAAAAGACTGAGACCGCTAATAGAACTTGGATTCGTAAGATGGACTTTGACCAAGCACAGGAGATGAGAAGGTTATATGCAACCGGAGACTACACATACCACCAGTTAATGGAAGTATTCCCAGTCACATCAAGTAATAGTGTATGGAGGATCTTAAACAACAAGACTTACAAATCCTAATTCCACCGGTTATTCCACAGAATGGGATTATTCCACAGTGGAGTATTTCATAAACACAAACCCTTATATTTAATAGTAAGATGTTCAAACTAAAAGTAGATGACGTAGAGTATGCATTCCCTGAAAGACTAACAGTTGATCAGTGGACCGGGATATTGAAGTATGATTTAGGACAAACCTCTACGTGGATTCCTATAATAAGTAAACTAATGGGGTTACACCCTAAGGACTTAGTAACTATGAGTGATAACCAATTACAAATGTGTATGGGTATTATCTTCGCTAAATTAGAAGAACGTAAGGAAACTCCATGGAAGGATCCGGGAAGTTTAACATTTGGAGAATGGGTAGACTTAGATGTATGGATTTCTAAAGGGGTCGGAGTACACGCTAAGGATATCCTTAAGATACTTCAATTACACAGTAAGGAACTAATGGCAGACGAAGCAAGTTATATCATAGAGTCCTATATAACATGGAGAACCTGGATATACAAACAATACTCAGAGTTATTTGGATTAGAAATGGATGAGGATGAGAATATAATAAGTGATGAAGATGATGAAGGTCCGATAGACCCTGATGGTGTAATCAACGGATGGTATTCAATTATCAATGGATTAGCCGGAGACAATCTACTAAATATAGAGAGTGTCACAGAGCAACCAGTCCTAGCCACACTAAACTTTATGGCATACCAAAAACAGAAGACAATAGCAGAGAACTTCAACAAATTAAAACAACAAAGAGAATATGAATTACAAAGACGTCGTTAACAGAATCCAAGAATCGGTGGAGAAACACAAGATGTTGGTAGACTTTGGTTATGGCCAAGTATCAGACATTAAGACCCGAGCACAGGGTAACGAAGGAGAAACTGAAGGTGCAGACTATCCTTACCTCTTCTTAAACCCTACACAACACGTAAGGACTCAACAACAGATTACCTATAACTTTAACATGATTGTTATGGATATGGCTAGAGAGGAAGAGGCACATGAGTATCAAAACTTCTTAAACATCCAGAGTGATTGTATCCAGTATATCGATGATATTGTTGCAAGACTCTATTACTACTATAAGGATAAACCAGAAGTTAGTATGGATCTAAACTATACTCCATTCTATGAGAGGTTTCAAGACGACTTAGCAGGAGCAACCGCTACTCTAAGTATTACAGTTCCTAATAGTATCAACGAATGTATTGCACCATTTACTGATGAAACTCTTACTAATAGAGTATTTGTAAATTTAGACGAATGTCCAGCATTTGATACAGCATTTAGAATCGGACCTGAAGATCCTATTAATTATCCACAATATATTCACCAAAATAACGAGTTCTACGCACAGTATTATATACCTGGAACGTTCGATGGTTGTAATAAGAGACTTACACCACTAGCAATCAATGATGAGAATTCCACAACCGAACCTTATTATGCAGGATTAAGTAGACAGTGGATAATACCAACAGGAGTTGAAGGAGTGTTCCGTTTAAAATTCGATTTACAACTTACAAACGTACAAGGAATAGATTTAAGTTCAGACCGACTAAGAGTACAACTAATAATTAACGGACAGGAGTCAACATACTATGATCTACCAGAACTTCCAATTGACGGAACTATCGTACCATTCAAAGAAACGTTCGAAGTAGATGCAAGTACTGATGAAGATGAATTCCGTATCTTATTCCGTTATGTAGATGAAGGAACACCAGCACCTGATGGACCATTAGTTGGTTATACTGGAACTGCTAAAATATTCGAAGTAGTATAATGGCATTTAATCAAGACCAATTCGACGTATTCGGAGAAGTAATAGAGGAACTAGAAAACTTAGACCAAGCGATAAGTGATTTAGCTACTCGTATTGTTACTCAAATGAGAGAAGAAGCACCAGTAGATACAGGAGACCTAAAGAAATCTATTAAGTTAAACCTTGATAGATATGGTTTCCAAATCATGATGCTGGACTACGGAGCATTTCAGAACTACGGAGTTAACTCAGGTAATGGAAACAAACCAGCAATGAAAGTAGAGTTCGGAGTAAACCTTCGACCATCAACAGAACCTTTCTACGCATTCAATGGAGGTCAGTTTGGTATAAGACCTCGAGAGTTCTTTAATTTAGAGGACATCGAAGAAAGACTAATTAGAGTAATCGAAACACAAATAGAAGAATAATATTATGGCAATACTATTAACACAAAACCCAAATCCACATAACTTCGCATACGGAGTTAACGCAGTAACCTTAAGTGGTATTACCGGTAATGCAAACAAATACATTTTAGAAGTAAGAGCGGCAGATGGTACTACAGTGATAGCAACCTTAAGACAATCAAAGAACCTACTTAACGTAGCACAGTTTGATATTCAAAATGTTTTACAATCTTATATAGGAACTCCACAAACCGGAATTGATAAACTGGGAGTTACTGGGGACATCCTAGCAACCTCAACCAATGAAGTATATGTATATCAATTATGGTATGGTAGTGAATCTAATGGATCCTTAGTAGCACCACTAGAACAGTCAGGACCGTATCAGGTAGTAGCAGGAACTAAAGAGTATTATCAAATCTTAGGAGCAGATATAATCGATTCAGATATCTATAGATTACGTCCAATCGTCGAAGCAGAAGGTGCAGGCTTTCCTTGTTATTCACTAGCAGATGTAGGTAACGCACTTAGTAATGTAAGAAGACACTACACACGTGCAAACAACCCTTATGCTTGGCCAAATACTGATAACTCTTGGGATACTGTGGAAAAGGTATGGGTTGAAGAATGTCGATCAGATGAGAGACTAACAAAGTCTTGGTGGAATCAAAATACAATGGATCAAGGAGCACCAGCACCGGCTAATCATATTGGAGCATTTGAAATTGTTGTATACAATGGAGATACAGAAATTCAAGATGAGTTTATTCCTAATATCACAGCAAACGGTGGAGGACCTAACCAAGACATAACTGATACTACTACAGGATCGGGAGAATCACTTATTATTACAATGGGAATAGGACCAGCAAATATCGAAGACTTTAATTACAATGATGGAATATCAGCAAATCAATTTCAATTGGATCAAGAGTGGACACATTATTATATTACACCAGTTGCTAGTCAAGAAGGTCAGTGTAGTTCAGGGGTTAATCCGGGAGAACTAGGAGAACCTACTCATAATCCTACATTAGTTATTAGAAAGGAAGAAGTATGTAACGACTTTGACCCTATACGTTTCTCATGGGTTAACGAATATGGTTTCATGGATTACTACTCATTCGATAAAAAGAATGTAAAGTCAGTAAATACTAAAAGGAATACATACTTAAAAGAACCTAACGATTATAACTCAGCTACATTCTCAGTTGGTATCGGATCTAGAGGAACTACAACATACTCTCAGAAATCAGAAGAAATGTATGAAGCAAACACTGGTTATATGACGGATGCAGAAGCTGAAACACTACAATACTTATTCCGTTCTCCAGATGTTAGAGTACAATCAAACCGATTTGGTACTGAGGAATATCTTCCAGTAGTTGTGACAGACGCTAAGTGGATGGAGAAGACTAATAGAGTAGATCGTTTGTTCCAATACACTGTTAAATTTAAACTAGCACATAATATAAAAACACAGAGAGGATAGATGATACAACTAAAATGTTATGACAGTCCAAATAAGATAACACCAACTTATGTGGATCTTTACGAAGACAGTCCAATTAAACTTACCCTATCAGTAGAGGATATTACAAATGCAGAAGCGACATCAGTATTTAGTAAAGCATTTAGAATTCCAAATACTCCTACTAATGCGAAGTATTTTAAGCATGCTTTCTTGATTGAAGGTATCGACTTTGATATAACTATTAAGAAACCTGCGGAAATCCTTGTAGATGGCTCTGAGTTCAGGACAGGACATATCAGACTACAAAAGATATACGATAACAAGGACTTAGATAGTATCGACTACGAGATCTTATTCCTAGGAGAAACAAAGGATTTTAGTACTGTTATTGGAGACGCTTCTATGTGTGATTTAGATATCGATGATTTAACACACGTATTTAGTTATGAAGCAATACAACAAAGCTGGTTAGCGTATCCCGAGTCTTCAACACTCACAGCCGGACTTAATGATGGAAATGTTTTATATCCTCTCATTAATCACGGTAATACGTATGATGAGAATGGTAACGTACAAGAACCAGAAGTTAGTGTAATTGGTAATCAAAAGTTTACTACATCTGCACATCAATTATCAGCTACTCAGTTTAAACCAATGGTTAGAGTTAAAAGACTATGGGATGCAATCTTTGAAGATGCAGGTTATACATATGATTCAGACTTTATTAATCCAGTAGTTCCTGAAGATTCAGTATTTAGTTCACTATACGCCAGTGCATTTGGTAATGAAGCAAGTATAGAATTCGATGCGACTGCTAGTTCTAATAATACCTTTAGTGCGATTGGACAAACAGATGGTTATGTAGATGAATACTTAGACGCTGAGGTAGAACTATCAGATCTTGGAAACAATTACAATACCAATATCTCTAGTTTTTTAGCACCAGAAGCTGGTCTATATACATTTACAGCGAGTGCATTTGTAAGTGCTGAGTTTGAAACTCAATCAACCGGATTTGAACTAGTAGATAGTGTATTAGTCTTATATGTTAACGGACAACAATTATCACCTTCAATAGAATCACAACAAGGATTTAATCAAACAGTTAGTTTCGAGGGTGATGTTACCTTAGCAGTTGGAGATACAGTAAGAGTATTTGTAGATTATGTAGGAAGTAATCAACCTAGTAGTTCAGAAGTAAGTGGACAAACCTTTGCATGTACACAAGCACCAGGAAATGTTAATCCAGTATTTAATTTTGATTGTGAGTATAAACAAATAGATTTTATTAAGGATGTCTTAACTACATTTCGTTTAGTTATGTCACCTGATTATAGTAAACCTAATAACTTTATTATCGAACCATTTGTAAACTATATCGCAAGTGGAGATACACATGACTGGTCTCACAAACTAGACCAATCTAAAGATTTAGTAATAGAACCTCTATTCTTTACTCAGAGTGATAGGATTAATTATAAACACGCTCAGGATGGTGACTACATAAACACATATCATACCGCAGCTTATAAAGAAGCATACGGTTATTTAGAGTTTGATAGTAATAATGATTTACTTAAAGGATCCCGATCTATAGAAACAAAGTGGGCAGGAACTCCGATGACACAGATCGAAGGAGCACCTACTACTAGTTCATTTATACTACCACAACTACACGTTCACGAAGCAGGAGATGCGGGTACTTTACACTTACCCATTAAATGTAAGACTCGTTTCTTATTCTATAACGGAATGCAAACAATAACCAATAACAACTATCATTGGTATTTAGAAGGTGCAACACCAGCGAAACAAGAATCATATCCTTTAGTATCTTATAGTTCTGAATGGCCAATGACAACTGATGGAACAGTCCTAAACTGGAATGTAGATATTGGTTATTGGGGATTTGGTGTTAATGGATATCCTCCTAGAACTGGACAATCAATGTATGATCAGTTTTGGAGTGGATATATTAATTCACTATATAGTAAAAACGCAAGAAGAGTAACCGGAACCTTTATCTTAAATAGTGTAGATTTACAAGATTTTTCCTTCGATGATATCATATACGTTAATGGAATATACTACAGACCTGAAAAGATTATAGATGCTCAGATTGGAGAACTAAGTCCGACTAAGGTTCAGTTAATTAAACTACTTAACTACAATGAATTCGTATTACCTCCACTACCATCGATAACTACATACTTTATAGAAGCATGTGACGGTTCATTCGGATCTTACGCAACATCAGGTTTACCAAATATCGCAGTAGGAACTGTAATGCAAATCGTAACAGAAGGAACAGAACCAGTTTGTGTAGTAGTTGGACAATCAACCTCACCTCAACAAGGAAATACAGATACTCTTATTGATGGAGCAACTTATTTAGATTGTAATGCATGTAATGGAGTAACACCTCCAACAACTGAAAGTGTTTATAACATTACAGAATGTAATACCGCAAATGGAGCTCAAGCTGCTTCAACTGGATATAACTTTAATATTGGTGATGTAGTTCAATATCAAATCAACGGAGTAGGAGCAACTTACTGTGGAACTATTCAAAGTGAAGTACAAGGAGTTAACCCAATATTAGTTATTAGTTCACCAGTAGCATATGATTGTGATGATACACTACACTGTGCACAGTAATGTTAGGATTCGATAAAGAATTTAGGGAACATTTCAATAAGATAAGAGGTTTAGACTGGACAGGTCTAGACCTCTGGGTCTTTGGAGGTATCGTAAGCAACTGGAACACAAAAGACATTGATATAATAATTATCGGAGAGACACTCCCTGAGGGGTTCCTGAAATCAATCAAAGAATTAGGACCTTGGGATCTTACTTACACACAGGATAGGGACAGTATCTGGTATCCGGGTATGAGACCAATCAGATTTAAAGCGTATACTCTACAAGATAAATGGATTTGGTATACAGTACCAACCAGAAAACACAAACTAAGATTAAAACACGGAGTAAAATACGGAAAACCAGTTAAATTAATTGACCAAGGGGTTATTCAATTTAATTAACATTTATATTTATTAGTATATGGCACAAAAAGTAGAAATAACGATAGAGGTTGACGGTGTTAAAAAGACTGTTAACTCTATAAAGGACGCTGAGAAAGCGATGAAAGGTCTTGGGAAAGAGACTAAGAAAGTTGCTGAAGAGAATAAGTTCCTTGCAGACGCAAAAAGTAAGTTCGCAGACTTTAAAAAAGGAATTAAAGGAGCAACCGCAGGATTTAAAGGATTAAAAGGAGCAATCGCAGCGACAGGTATTGGATTACTATTAGTTGCTATCACATCCTTAGTTAGTTACTTTAAGAATTCAGAAGAAGGATCTAAGAAACTAGCCATCGCAATGGAAGCTCTAGGTATAATTACTGGAAAGATATCAGACTTCTTTGCATCTCTTGGAGAAAAGATTATATCAGTATTCAGTGATCCTAAACAAGCGATTATAGATTTAAAGAATCTTATTGTAGAGAATATCACAAATAGAATTACAAGTCTTATCGATACCTTTGGTTTCTTAGGATCTGCAATTAAGAAAGTATTTAGTGGAGACTTTAGTGGAGCATTAGACGATGCAAAAGCGGCAGGTAGTTCTTATGTAGATTCATTAACTGGTGTTAAAAATACTATTGATAAAGTAGGAGAAGCAGCGGTAGAGTTTGGAACATCAGTAGTTACAGCAGTTAAAGAAGCAATTATAGTTGCTGATAAACTTGTAACAGGTTTTAGAAACATCCGAGACGAACAACAAAGATTAATTGTAGAGAATGCAGAACTTAATAAGACCTTAGAGACTCAACAACGTATCGCTGAAGATACTACAAGATCTTATGACGAACGTAAAGAAGCATTAGAAAAGGTTGGAGAAGCTCAGTTACAACTAGCGAAAAACCTAGAGAAACAAGCAAAGTTAGAAGAAGACAACTTAAAGTTACAAATTTCACAAGAAGGTAACTACGAAAAGAGAGAAGAATTAGAAACTAGTTTAGCGGAAGCTACAGCAGCCCGTATAGATGCTGAGACTGCACTAGAGACAAAGAAACTAGAAGTAAGTAAGATAACAGCGGAATTAGACGCAGAGGAACTAGCACGTAAGGTTTCAATCCAGGAGATGATTGATACATTAAGAAATGAAGACATTGAAAACCAATGGACTAAGTTATACGCAGACCTTGCGATACAAGAAGAACAAGCACTAGCAGAACTTACCCTACTTAAAGCAACTGAAGACCAGAAACAAGCGGTAAGAGATTCATTCGCAAAGAAACGTAAGAAAACTGCGGAAGAAGAAGCTAAGTTTAATAAAGCAATTAAGAAAGCCGAGAACGACGCAGAACTAGATATCGCAGCAGCTGGATTCGCAGCAATATCTCAATTAGCAGGAGAATCAAGTGCGGTAGGTAAAGCAGCAGCAATCGCAGCAACTACTATTAATACTTATAAAGGAGCTCAATCCGCGTATGCAGATACTCCTGGTGGACCAATCATTAAAGGTATCGCAGCAGCAATCGCAGTAGCAACTGGAGTTATGAGTGTTAAGAAGATTGTATCAACTAAAATACCTGGTGGAGGTGGAGGTTCAGCTCGTGGAGGTTCATTACCTTCATTACCTGCAGGACCAGCATTTGATCCTACTGTAGCATTAGACGCAGCGACAGAGGGACAAGAACAAGATAACCAATTAACACTAAACAATCAAAGTAGTGTTGTTAGAGCTTACGTAGTATCATCAGAAGTTACTGACCAACAAGAAGCAGACTCAAGGATTAATGAGTTAGCAAGATTATAATATATATCGTATGAGCAAAATAGGAAAGATAGTAGAGTTATTAATAGACTGGGATGAAATGGAATTCGACGATTTAGGAGTTTCAATTATGTCATTAGTGGAAAAACCTGCAATAGGTATCTCATGGCAAGCATTCAGTGAAGAAGAAGTAGATGAAATTATAGTAATGGCAAGTCATCCAGACTTTGGAGAAGTGTTAGACTATAACGAAACTATAGAAATTAGTGCGACAGAAGCAAACTTTGGATTTACTGATACACTTAAAGCGATTATTGGTTTAGATATCTTAGGTAAGAAAGATCCTAAAGACGAAGGAGAGATTAAATACAGATACTCAGGACCAACCGCTCAAAGAGAATTCTGTAGAGCAATGCAGAGACTTAATAAAGTATACACATTAGAAGAGATTGCATTAATGAACGGTTTTAACCCTGACTTTGCTCATTCTGGTGGATCATACAATGTCTTTAAATACAAAGGAGGTCCGAATTGTAAACATTACTGGGAACAAGTAAGAGTATTTAGAGACGGTAGAAAAACTGTAGTAGTATCTGAAGGTCCTGCAAGAGGTTTAGCTGGAGATGCACCAGAAGAAATGACTAACAATGGTTATTATGAGAGACGAACAAGAACAAATATGTCTCAGTGGAATTTCTCAGAGGATGACCAAATGATAATTACAGGACCAGCAATGACTCCTAACGTTATGATACCTAGAAAAGATGTAGATGGAAACATATTTCACGTATACTTTACTGAAGAGACAATCGAGAAGATATCTAGGAGGTTCTTAGAGGAATCCAATCATAACAATACTGATATTAATCATGACGATAATTTAGTTGAAGAGAACACACTCTTAGAGTCTTGGATCGTAGAAGATCCGGAAATGGATAAGTCTAAGAAATACGGAT
>Ga0206131_10004673_pt1 | contig 14875 bp, 20 predicted proteins | sample Helgoland_Spring_FD_148636 | JGI IMG/M metagenome (GOLD analysis project Ga0206131, IMG submission 148636) | Pelagic subsurface seawater microbial communities from Kabeltonne, Helgoland, North Sea - Helgoland_Spring_Bloom_20160517_1 | ecosystem: Environmental > Aquatic > Marine > Epipelagic ...
CTTATAAGCACTCTGACACATTAATGTAGCTTCGTGAAAACCACATAAAATCAACTTTAATTTACCAGGATACGTATTTACATCTCCAATGGCATATACTCCAGGAATCGTTGTCTGATAATCCAAGGCATTGTTTACTTTGATCGCATTCTTCTCAATCTCTAAACCCCAATTCCCAATAGGACCTAACTTGGGAGACAGTCCAAACAAGGGAATAAAGTGATCTGTATCTATCGTAAAAGGCGCCTCTCCATTTTGAACCAAAGAGACTCCTGTGACCTTATCTGTGCCTACAATTCCTTTGACCTCTGCCGGAGTGATTAATCTTATTTTTCCTAAATTTTTTAATTCTTGTACTTTTTCAACCGAATCTAAAGCGCCTCTGAATTCATTTCTTCTGTGAATTAAAGTAACTTCGGAAGCAATGTCTGACAAGAAAATTGCCCAATCTAAAGCAGAATCTCCTCCTCCAGAAATCACCACTTTTTTATTGCGGTATAATTCAGGCTCCTTAATAATATATTCTACTCCTTTGTCTTCAAAATCTACAATATTTGAAATCGGAGGCTTCCTTGGTTCAAAAGAACCCAAACCTCCTGCTATGGCAACAACTTTTGCCTGGTGTTTGGTCCCTTTATTTGTGGTCACAATAAACGTTTCATCTTCTTGTTTCTCGATCGTTTCTGCGCGCTCTCCTAATGTGAATCCTGGCTCAAATTGCTTGATTTGTTCTAATAACTTATCCGTTAAATCTCCTGCTAAAATCTCTGGATAAGCAGGAATATCATAAATCGGTTTCTTTGGATAAATCTCCGAACATTGACCTCCCGGTTGAGGTAAGGCGTCAATAAGATGGCATCTAAGCTTTAATAAACCAGCTTCAAAAACAGTGAACAGCCCTGTGGGCCCTGCTCCAATAATTAGAATATCTGTTGTAATCATTAATTTAAAAATAAAAATTGAGTGTAAACAAGTCCGTTAACAAACTCTATTTTACATGATAAAAGTCGTCTCCAGGTTAAACAACGTTAATAACCTCTTCAATCTGTGGTGCATATTTTTTAATCGTCGCTTCTACACCGTTTTTTAATGTCATTTGATTTACAGAGCAACCTGTACACGCTCCTTCTAACTGAACTTTAACAACAACTCCTTCAATAGAGAGTAATTTAATATTCCCTCCATCACTCATTAAAAAAGGACGAATTTCATTCAGTGCTTTTTCAACATTACTTAATGTTTCGTGTTCTGTCATATCTTTTACTTTTTTACTGCGCTACAGCCGCTCATCGTTGTAATTCTTACTACTTCTGTAGGTGGCAAATTTTTATTTCTTTTTAACAATTCTGAAACCATTTCTTTCGTAATATCATTAAATGATTTTTCTAAAAGAGTTCCGTCTTGTAAAGCAACTGGCCTCCCAACATCCCCTGCTTCACGAATACTTTGCACCAAAGGGACTTCTCCTAAAAATTTAGTTTGAATATCTTCAGCCAAATTTTTTGCTCCATCTTGGCCAAAGATATAATATTTATTGTTTGGAAGTTCCTCGGGAGTAAAATACGACATGTTTTCAACAATGCCCAACACCGGAACATTGATACTTTCTTGTTGAAACATTGCGACTCCTTTTTTTGCATCTGCGAGTGCAATGTTTTGTGGCGTACTTACAATAAGTGCTCCATTGATTGGCAATGCTTGAACAATTGACAAATGAACATCGCCCGTTCCTGGAGGTAAATCAATCAATAAGAAATCTAATTCACCCCAATCTGCATCAAAAATTAATTGATTCAAAGCTTTAGAAGCCATAGGGCCTCTCCAAATTACTGCCTGGTTTGGATTTGTAAAAAAACCTAGAGACAACAATTTTACGCCGTAATTTTCAACTGGTTTCATTTTTGAACGACCCTCTACATTTACAGAAAGCGGTCTTGCTTTTTCAACATCAAACATAATATGTTGTGATGGTCCGTATATATCTGCGTCTAAAACCCCCACACTAAAACCCATTTTAGCTAGAGAAATAGCCGTATTTGCTGTCACAGTAGATTTTCCTACTCCTCCTTTTCCAGAAGCGATTGCTATGATATTTTTGATCGAAGGAATTTCTTTCCCTCGAATTTGATTTGAAGCTTCTTTTGGGGCCGGTTTTTCCACCGTTACATTAATTTTCACATCAATTTTTTCATCAATCGTTGTTTTAATTGCCTTCGTAATTTCAATTTCAATTTTCTTTTTTGCTTGTAACGTTGGGTTATTAATTACAACATCTATAAGCACCTCATTTCCGAAGGTTACTACATTTGTAACGTTCTTGTTCTCAATTAAACTTTTCCCTTCTCCCGGGGCTGTAATTGTTTCTAAAGCTTTATATATATCTTGTTTTTTAAAACTCATTTTTTGAGATTTTAATTCGGATTAATTCTAAATTGCAAAGATACTCGTAAAATTAGTTTTGAAGAAATACTCCTCTTAAATTCCTGCTAAAGTTTAAAAATTAACTGATCCCACTATAATTAAAAAAAAGTGAGTCGTAGATTGACTAAAAATTCTTGCTGATTTCAAATTCTAAAAGACCCTAGTTTATGACAGTTCCTTTAGAGGGTTCCAAAAGACCTTTTCAAAATCTTGTATTTGATTGTCAACAACAATAATTTTCTCATTTTCTAGAAGTTGTTGCATTAAGTTTGTTCCTCCAAAATGATGTTTACCGGTAAGAACTCCTTTTCTATTAACGACCCTATGTGCGGGGATGTCCTCTAAATGGTGTGCTTTGTTCATTGCCCAACCTACCATTCTTGCAGATCTGGCTGCTCCTAGATAGATTGCAATGGCTCCGTAGCTTGTAACTCTTCCATAGGGGATTAAACGAGCTACTTCATATACTTTATTAAAAAAATTATCTGTTTCTTTCACAAAGTGAAGATATAAAAACCTGCTAATACTTCAATCTAAATTGAATATAGGTAATTGGTTTTCCTACTTGTAAATATTGATTCTCGTAAAAAGTTTGTGTTTCTGTAACCTCTTTAGGAGATCCTTCGTTTTTGTATACGTTGTGGTTTGCATTCAAAATCTCATGACCTTCTCCATGTAATAATCCTAGGGTATATCCATGCATGAATTCACTGTCGGTTTTTAAATTCATGAGTCCGTCTTTCTTTAATACCTGATGGTATTTTTTCATGAAATCGGAATTCGTCATTCTGTGTTTTGTTCGCTTGTATTTTATTTGCGGGTCTGGAAAAGTAATCCAAATTTCAGAGACCTCATTTTTAGCAAAAATAAAATCAACCAACTCTATTTGTGTTCTTACAAAAGCGACATTCTCTAAATTTTCTTCAATTGCCGTCTTAGCACCCCTCCAAAAACGAGCCCCTTTTATGTCTATTCCAATAAAATTTTTTTGTGGGTTTTTTTGAGCCAATGCAATGGTGTATTCTCCTTTACCACAGCCTAACTCAACAACAATAGGATTGTTGTTTCCAAAAAAAGAATGCCATCCCCCTTTGTGAATGAAGTTCGTGACTACTTCTTCTCTTGATGGTTGAATCACATTTTTAAACGTTTCGTTTTCCTTGAAACGTTTTAATTTATTTTTACTTCCCAATATAAAAACTATGCTTTATCTTCTGTTCCTTCTCTTTTAAATTTATAGGACTCTTTCATCCAATAACGTAAAAGAAATAGAAAGACAATTAGAAAAAGCCAATTAACTCCATTTGAAATCCACCATCCAAATTCTCTTAGAGCTAAATCTGAACGTAATTGATTAAAAGGGATAAATAAATACTCTGTAAATAAAGTACCAATCCATCTAAAAATATTGCTTGCTATCATAACTTAATTATCTTTACACTGCAAAAATAACAAAAGAAACAATGCTAGCCAATTTTTTGGAGAAATCTAAACCAATCAATTTCATCGTCTATTTAGGACTGTTCTTTTGTTATTTTTTCGGAAAGATTACTTTTACACTATTTAGCGGTGACATCACTCTATATCAGGCCTTTGAAAGTATTTTGTTTGTATTTCTTTTTCTATCTGTTTTCTTCTTTTTCAACTTTATTGTTACCAAAAATAAGCTCACGCTAGATCATTCCTATGCATTTTATGTCTTTACACTAGCAATAACACTTTTTTTTTCAGCTCTTTTTGATTTTAAATCAATAACACTAGTAATCATCTACCTTCTCTTTTTAAGAAAAGCCTACAGCCTTCGTTCTTCGAAAAACATGATTCAAAAAATATTTGATGGGGGTCTTTGGCTTGGCGTTATGTTCCTTTTAGAACCTTTTTCAATTCTTTTTTCGATTGTTCTGTGTATCGCTATTTTGGCCTATCAAAAAATAACCATCAACACCATCATCTCCCCTGTTATTGGATTTGTTACTCCTTTAATTATTTATTTCACCTATCTATTGTGGAATAATTCGCCTGAAAAATTTAATGACCTATTTGACTTTATCTCTGCTCATAAGCTCTTTATATATAGAGAAAATTATACTTTATGGATCTTTGGGGTTTTTCTTTTTTTAACCCTACTCTCTATTCTATTGAAATCTCCCAAAGCACTTTCAATCAATGATTATTTTAAGAAAAGTTGGATTGTTTTAATCATAAACTCACTTATTGCTGTTGTTTTTGCACTACTTATCAGTGAAAAAAATGGATCAGAAATTATTTTCTTTTTAATTCCAGGGTGTATCATTATTGCAAACGGATTTGAGGTTGTTAAAAAAAGAATCATAAAAAACATCTTATTTGGGTTGCTGCTATTGGGAACAATTGTAACTTTATACTTCCTATAATTTAACTCCAAAAGCCAAATCTCCGGCATCCCCAAGACCGGGAACAATATATCCTTTGCTGTTTAATTTATCGTCTATAGCGGCAATCCACAGGTGAGTATTTTCTGGGAATTTATCCTCTAAAAATTGAATCCCTTCTGTAGCGCCAATGACCACAATAAGATGGATTTCTTTAGGAGTTCCTTGTTGCTGAATAGCTTCTAAAACAGCAACCAAGGATTGACCAGTTGCCAACATAGGATCTGCCAACAACAATGTCTTATTCTCGATAGAAGGTGCTGCAAAATATTCTACCGCTATTTCAAACTCTTCATTGTTATTTGGATGATGACGATAGGCTGAAATAAAAGCATTTTCAACACCATCAAAGTAATTTAATACCCCTTGATGCAATGGCAATCCTGCTCTTAAAACAGAACACAAAACAATCTCATTTGTAGGCAACTGTCCCTTCTTTTTTCCAAGAGGAGTATTGGTGTAAACCTCAGAGTAAGAAAGCTTCTTACTTAATTCATACCCTAAGACCTCTCCAATTCTTTCGATATTTCTTCTGAATCGCATCGCGTCTTTTTGAATATTTTCATCTCTTATCTCGGTAATAAAAGTGTTTAAAATTGAGTTTGAACTGCCTATGTGATGTATCTCCATTTTATCTGTTTAATTTACAAATGTAGTTTCTTTGAATTTAATGAAATATCAGACGACTCAATTCCAACTTCGAGAGAATAATTGGGTTGTCTGCAAAAAAATAATTCCATCACCCTGGTGAATACTTTTATGAAAATCAGTGCGCTTTACACTACCGTATTTAGTTGGCGAACAAGTAAAAAAAATCATTAAATAAAAACTATCTTTGCTCTTCATACTAAACGTTTATTTTATGATTCAATCCATGACGGGTTATGGTAAAACTGTATTGCAATTACCAACGAAAAAAGTAACCATAGAAATTAAATCTTTGAACAGTAAAAATCTCGATTTAAACGTCAGAATCCCTTCTTATTACAAAGAAAAAGAATTAGCTGTTCGTAAAAAATTAGCCAGCGCTTTGGTTCGAGGTAAAGTCGACTTTTCAATTTATGTAGAAATGACTGCAGAGGAAACCTCTACGACGTTGAATCACGGAGTGGTCAAACAATACCTTCAACAATTGAGAAATATCGTTGAGACAGAAGCATCCAATGAAGTTGAATTACTAAAAATGGCAGTAAGAATGCCTGATGCCCTAAAAACAGAGCGTGAAGAACTAGACGAAAACGAATGGAACCTCATTGATGAACATATAGAAATAGCTATTCAAGAAATTATACAGTACAGAATGGATGAAGCTGCCTCTTTAGAAGTGGACTTTAAAGAAAGAATTGCCAACATAAAAACCTATTTAAAAGAAGTAAAATCCTTAGACGGAGATCGAATTGAAAATGTAAAAACACGTTTGAAAAAAGCGATTGATGATTTAAAAGTAGAAACAGATGAAAATCGTTTTGAACAGGAATTAATCTACTATCTAGAAAAACTAGATATCAATGAAGAAAAAGTTCGTTTGGCAAATCATCTGGATTATTTTTTAGAAACATTAGCTCTAGAAAATTCAAATGGGAAGAAATTAGGATTTATTGTTCAAGAAATGGGAAGAGAAATAAATACAACGGGTTCTAAAGCTAATTTTGCTCCTATGCAAAAAGCAGTTATTCAAATGAAAAATGAATTAGAACAAATTAAAGAACAGATTTTAAACGTATTGTAAATGTCAGAGTTCAAAGGAAAATTAATTGTCTTTTCTGCACCCTCAGGTTCGGGTAAAACAACAATTGTACGTCACCTATTAAAACAAGCGCCGTTTAATTTAGCCTTTTCTGTTTCTGCCACCTCCAGAGACCCAAGGGGTTTTGAAAAAGATGGGGAAGATTATTATTTTATATCCTTGAGAGAATTTAAAGACAATATTAAAGCAGATGCTTTTTTAGAATGGGAAGAAGTATATAGAGACAACTTTTATGGAACTTTAAAAAGTGAAATTGAACGCATTTGGAAATTAAAAAAACACGTTATTTTTGATATTGATGTTGTTGGTGGGTTAAGAATTAAAAACAAATATCCCAAAGAAACCTTAGCTGTTTTTGTAAAACCGCCAAGTGTAGATGAATTGAAAATTCGTTTAAAAAAACGATCAACAGAGAGTGAAGACAAAATAAATATGCGAATCGCTAAAGCATCAGTTGAATTAGCGACTGCACCACAATTTGATAAAATTATTAAAAATTACGAATTAGAAACTGCTTTAAAAGAAGCCGACCATTTAGTTCGTAATTTTTTAGAATTGAAATAAAGGAAAGAAACTGTTGAAAAACACACCCTTCTTTTAAGCCATAAGTATGAAAAAAATAGGTTTATATTTCGGAACATTCAATCCAATTCATGCTGGACATCTAATCATTGCCAATCACATGGTTGAATATTCAGATTTAGACGAGATTTGGATGGTTGTAACCCCACACAACCCTTTTAAAAATAAAAGTTCTTTACTCGACAATCATCATCGTTTTGAAATGGTTTACAAAGCAACAGAAGCCTATGAAAAAATTAAACCTTCTGATATTGAGTTTAAATTACCGCAACCAAACTATACGGTTTACACCTTAGCTCATGTCTCAGAAGCATACCCAAAGAATGAATTTTGTTTAATCATGGGAGAAGACAATCTGAAAAGTTTACACAAATGGAAGAACTACCAAACTATTTTAGAACACCATCATATCTATGTATATCCGAGAATTAGTTCAGGGGAAAATGCGCATGATTTTAAACATCACCCAAAAATCCATAGAGTAGATGCCCCAATGATTGAAATTTCTTCTACAATGATTAGAAATGGAATTAAAAAACAAAAAAACATACAACCTCTGTTGTCAAAAGAGGTATGGAAATACTTAGATGAAATGAATTTTTACAAAAAATAATTTCACTTAAAAATGGTTGTATATTTGTTGAACGTCAAATAAAAATTTGTGGCAAAAAAAGATAAAAAGAAGACAAAGTTAAAACAAAAACTAACCGATAAATACCGGTTAGTCGTTTTAAATGAAGACAACTTTGAAGAGCGCTTTTCATTAAAACTATCCCGATTAAATGTATTTGTTTTTGGAGGGTTTTTTTCCATTTTATTGATTACGGCAACTGGGCTATTAATAGCCTTTACACCTCTAAAGGAATATATCCCTGGGTATTCTTCCTCTACGCTCATAAGAAAAGCGACCAAGTTAACATTAGAAGCAGACTCTCTAAAAAGAAAATTAACTCTAATAGGAAATTACACAAAAGCACTAAAGACTGTTTTATCAGGAGAAATTAAACCTGAAAATTTAGATTCTATTAAGATCAAAACAAGAAGTCGTTCTATTGATGAGCGGGAATTAAACGCAACAAAAAGAGATTCATTATTCAGAGAAAAGGTAGACCAAAAAACACGTTTTTCAATAGAAAAAAATACAAAAAGCACTATTAAAGTTGTGTTTTTTGCTCCTTTAAAAGGAGCTATTTCACAAGATTTTGAAGCTTCTTCCAATCACTTTGCTGTCGATATTACAGCTAAAAAAGGCGATCCAATTAAGGCAATAGCAGAGGGTACTGTTATTTTCTCTGGATGGACCATAGAAACAGGATATGTTCTCATTTTAAAACATGCGAATGAATATATTTCTACCTACAAGCACAACGGAAACCTATTGAAAAAACAAGGCGATTTTGTAAAATCTGGAGAAGTAATTGCTACCGTTGGTTCTAGCGGAAAACTCACCACAGGACCTCATTTACATTTTGAACTTTGGAGTGGAGGTTATGCCGTAAATCCAATAAATTTTATAGACTTTAAATAATGAGTATCAAATCATTTTTCGCAATTCCTTTTGCTAAAATAGCCACTAGAAAGGTTTTTAAATGGGCAGAAAAACCTCATAAAACACAAGAGAAGGTTTTTAAACACCTTCTTTCTAAAGGAGGAAAAACCGCTTTTGGAAAAGATCATAATTTTGATACTATTACAAATTATGAAGATTTTAAAAAAGAAGTTTCAGTTACAGATTACGAAGGTTTAAAGACCTATGTAGATCGAGTTGTTGCTGGTGAATCTGATGTTCTTTGGACCGGAAAACCACTTTATTTTGCAAAAACTTCTGGAACAACTTCTGGCGCTAAATACATCCCAATCACAAAAGAATCGATGCCTACACATATCAAAGCTGCTCGAAATGCGCTATTATTTTATATCGCAGAAAAAAAAGATGCCAGTTTTGTCGATGGAAAAATGATTTTTTTACAAGGAAGTCCCGTTTTAAGTGACAAAAACGGCGTAAAGCTTGGTAGATTAAGTGGTATTGTTGCTCATTATGTCCCTCAATATTTATTAAAAAACAGATTACCAAGTTGGGAAACCAACTGTATAGAAGATTGGGAAACAAAAGTAAATGCAATTGTTGAAGAAACCATCAACGAAGATATGTCCGTAATAAGCGGTATTCCTTCTTGGGTTCAAATGTATTTTGAAAAACTCATTGATAAGACAGGTAAATCGATTTCAGAATTGTTTCCGAACTTCAATTTTTTCATTTATGGAGGTGTAAATTTTGAACCTTACAAGAATAAATTTGAAAGTTTAATTGGTAAAAAAATCGATTATATAGAATTATACCCTGCTTCAGAAGGGTTTATTGCCTTTCAAGATTCTCAAACAGAAAAAGGAATGTTACTGCAATTAGATTCAGGTATTTTTTACGAGTTTATCCCAGCAACTGAATTTTTTAATGAAGACCCAACCAGAATTTGCATAAAGGACGTAAAAGTTGGTGTAAATTACGTTATTATTTTAAACACGACAGCCGGACTTTGGGGGTATAATATAGGAGATACTGTAGAGTTTACCTCAACAAAACCCTATCGCATCAAGGTTACTGGAAGAATCAAACATTTTATTTCTGCTTTTGGCGAACATGTCATTGGAAAAGAAGTAGAAAAAGCATTGAATGATTCAATTTTAGGGACAACGATCAACATTAGTGAGTTTACAGTGGCGCCACAAGTAAATCCTGAAAATGGATTGCCTTATCATGAATGGTTTATAGAATTTGAAAATGACCCGGAAAATTTAGATGCTTTTGCAGCTAAAATTGATGCTTCAATGCAAACGCAAAATATTTATTATTTCGATTTAATTGAAGGAAAAGTGTTGCGGCCACTTATCATCAGAAAAGTAAACAAAGGTGGGTTTCATGCATATATGAAATCTATTGGCAAATTTGGAGGACAAAATAAGATTCCGCAATTATCTGATACTAGAAAAATTGCAGATGTTTTACATAATTATCTAATTAAAGATTAACAAAATGGGAGGAGATTTTTTATTTACAGGATTGGCAATAGGGCTGGTTATTGTTTACTTTTACAACAAATATAAAAACAACAAATATAGAAACAAACGTAAATGAGCACAATTAGGATTACCAAACAGTTTAATTTTGAAACAGGTCATGCCTTGTACGGTTATGATGGGAAATGTAAAAATGTTCACGGCCATTCTTATAAACTTTCTGTAACCGTTTCCGGAAAACCAATAAAAGACAATACCAACGTAAAATATGGAATGGTCATTGATTTTAGTGATTTAAAGAAAATTATTAACGAAGAAATCGTAGATGTTTTTGACCATGCAACAGTGTTTAACAAAAACACCCCTCATGTTGAGTTGGCCAAAGTGCTAAAAGGTAGCGGACATCATGTTATTTTAGTCGATTACCAGCCAACGAGTGAGATGATGGTGATTGATTTTGCTGAAAAAATAAAAAAAAGACTCCCTGAAAACATTCAATTATACGGTATAAAACTTCAAGAAACTGAAACAAGTTTTGCAGAGTGGTATGCTCATGAAAATTAATTCTTAAAATTAAAACTATGAAATTCTCAAAAGTAATTATCATTCTAATCATTTCAGTACTTGTTGTAAATTGTGACAATGATTCTAAAGAACCAACGATTGTTTTATCAAATAGTAATATTGCTGGATCGTACAGTATTACTAGTTTGAATACAGAAATGAAAGTAACCTCAGTAACGCAGGTTGGAGGCGTTTCAGTTCCACTTGATGTTGCTACTGCTTCAAGTAATGGAGATACCTTTCAAATTGATTTTCAGCTTGAAGAAAATGGCTCTTTTAAAGCAATTGGGCAATTTAGAATGATTTCTAAAGTAACTCCAGCTATTGGAAACCCCGAAACAGAAACTGTCATATTAGATGTTGATGCCTCTGGAACTTTTGATTTAGATACGACAAACAATACGATTCAATTAAATGTCTCTTTTGGCGATTTCTTAAGCGGAACCTTCAATATAAATACATTTAATGAGACCGTTCTTGTTTTGTATCAAGAAACGGAAGAAACAGAAGACCCTATAACAACAGAGATGGAGACAACTATTCGCTTTGTAAGAAACTAAGATGAAGTAAACATAAAAAGAAAGGCCGTCTAAATTAGACTGCCTTTTTTTTTAAAACATTAAAAAGGAATCTCTTATTTTCCATTAAAAGTATTCATTGTATTGGCCAATCCCGCAGTTCCAAAAGAGGTGATTATTTTTGCTGCTAATGGCAACTTTTCTATTAATTGACTCGTTTCTTCCTTGGTCCATTCTCCTAGGACAAAATCTACTTGCCTCCCTTTGCTGTAATCTCCCCCAATTCCAAATCTGAAGCGCGCATACTGTTGGGTTTGTAATTTTTCTTGAATATCTTTTAATCCATTATGTCCCCCTGCAGAACCTTTTGCTTTTAATCGAATCGCTCCAAAATCTATATTAACATCGTCTGTAACTACTAAAATGTTTTCTAAAGAGATGTTCTCTTTATTCATCCAGTATTTCAATGCTTTTCCGCTTAAATTCATAAACGTGCTCGGTTTTAAAAGAATAAACGTTCGCCCTTTAACTTTATAAGTTGCTAGATCTCCTAGCTTAAAGGTTTCAAAAGTGAGGTTGTTTTCATGGGCAACTTCATCCAAAATTTTAAAGCCAATATTATGTCGGGTATTGGCGTACTTTTCACCAATATTTCCCAAACCAACAATTAAAAATTTCTTCATTAAATCTTCCTTAAATTCAACTTTTGTAACAAATATATTAGAAAAAAAGTTTTTAAAATTCATTTCGTAAAAATACTAAAATAAAAAAAGCGTTACAGATTTGTAACGCTTTTTGTATCATATAATTGTAAAAATTACTCTGTAGCAGCAGCTTCTGTTGTTGCTTCTGTTGCTTCTGTTGCTTCTTCTGTCGCTTCTTCATCTTCTGATGCATTACGTGAAGTTCTAACTTGAACAACAACCGTATTGTCTGGGTGCATAAATGTATACACCTCATTAAATAAAGAAGAGATTAATAGTTTGCTCCCAATTTTTAATCCAGAAATATCTGCAGATATAAAATCTGGCAAATTAGACGGCAATGCTTTTACTTTTAATTTACGATTTGTAAAACGCAAAGACCCTCCGTTTAAAACTCCTGGTGAAGTCCCTGTTAACTTTACAGGAATCTTCATTGTGATTTCTTTGTTATCAAATAACTGGTAAAAATCTACATGGATAATTTTATCAGTTACTGGGTGAAACTGAATGTCTTGTAAAATCGTTGGTATTTTTTGTCCGTCAACGTCAATCGTTGCTGTATAAACGTTTGGAGTGTATACCAAGTTTTTAAACGCTTTTTCTTCTGCTGAAAAGTGTATTGGGTTTTCTCCTCCGTATATAACGCAAGGAACCATACCAGCATTACGTAAGGCTTTCGTTGCTACTTTGCCCACGCTTTCTCTTTTTGATCCTTTAATTGTAATTGATTTCATTACTTTTTTTATTATTTATTTACATTAAAAATTGTCCACTAATTGAAGTATTGTCTTGCACTTTGTGCATAACATCCGCAAATAATGGCGCGCAAGATACTACTTTTATTTTAGATGTCACCTTTTTTAAAGGGATAGTATCAGACACAATGAGCTCTGTTAGAGCAGAATTTTCGATTTTCTCATAAGCATCTCCGGAAAGTATTGGGTGGGTACAAATTGCGCGTACGCTTAAAGCCCCTCTTTCTTTCATTAAATTGGCTGCATGGGCTAAGGTTCCTCCGGTATCAATCATATCATCAACCAAAATAACATTCTTCCCTTTGACATCTCCAATGAGTTCCATATGTGAAATAACATTGGCTTTTTTTCTTTGTTTGTAACAGATTACAACATCTGAATGTAGGTGTTTAGAATACGCATAAGCTCTTTTAGAACCTCCCATGTCTGGAGAAGCAATCGTTAAGTTGTCCAACTTAAGACTGTTTACATAGGGCATAAAAATAGTAGAGGCATATAAATGATCTACTGGCTTTTCGAAAAAACCTTGAATTTGATCTGCATGTAAATCCATCGTCATAATTCTTGTTGCACCTGCAGTTTGCAATAAATTTGCGACTAATTTTGCACCAATAGCAACTCTAGGTTTGTCTTTTCTATCTTGCCTTGCCCAACCAAAATAAGGCATTACAGCGGTAATATGTCTGGCTGATGCTCTTTTTGCAGCATCCAACATTAACAACATTTCCATTAAGTTGTCTGCTGATGGAAAGGTAGATCCGATTAAGAAAACCCTTCTCCCTCTTACAGATTCTTCGAATGCTGGTTGAAATTCACCGTCATTAAAATGGGTTGTGGTTACTTTTCCTAATTCGTATCCGTACTCTTTGGATATTTTTTCTGCTAGTGCTGTACTTTGAGAACAGGCAAAAAGTTTTGGGGAAAGCTGATTTGAAGACATTTAGTTGTGTTTAGTTGTTGTGTTTTACAAAAATATAAATTATTTAGTGAGTTTGAATCAAAAATTAGAGATTAAAACTAAAAATATTTATTAGCTTTGCAACGCACTTTAAAATTGCTCGAGTGGCGGAATTGGTAGACGCGCTGGATTCAAAATCCAGTTCTTTCGGGAGTGTGGGTTCGATTCCCACCTCGAGTACAATAACCCTTGTTAATCATTTGATTTTCAAGGGTTTGTTATTTCAAAACCTCTACTTTTGCCAACTATTTGCCAACCATTTTTAAATTTCATAGTTAATCTTTTATATTGTTGAGGTATAAACAAATCTATATACACGCGAACAGATAACCACGAACTTTTGAATAATTGATATTATTTTCCCTTTTTAGGGCGTGCGATTCGTGCAGTTTTAATATATATTACTCATACACACGCGAACAGATAACCACGAACTTTTGAATAATTGATATTATTTTCCTTTTTAGGCTTCCGATTCTTCCAGTTTTGAACTTGAAAAAAGTTGATTAATCAAGTTTGATCTATCGCGCGAACAGATACCCATGAACTTTTTATATTTTATATTTTTATACACGCGAACAGATAACCACGAACTTTTAATATTTGATATTATTTTTCCTTTTTTATAGTGTCCGATTCGTCCAGTTTTGAACTTGAAAAAAGTTGATTAATCAAGTTAGTTTTATACACGCGAACAGATGGGAACGAACTTTTGTATAAATTCAGGTTTAAAAGGAGTTTCCACCGTTTTTATTGGGTAAAAATATAAGTAATAAACATTTCATGTTGTACCTTAAAAATCGGTATAAATAGGGTTTCTTTTTTCTTTTCTTTTTCATCATGAAATATAATTAAATATTTACACTCATACACACGCGAACAGATGGGAATGAACTTTTGAATATTAACACTCTTTTTAGGGCGTGCAATTCGTGCAGTTTTAAGATTTTAAAACAACCATCATAACTAATTAATTAATTGATTGATAGGTAGTTATAATCTTTTTTTGTATCTTTAAATTATTGTAATATTTAACAATATTATTGAAACTTTGAACAGTTGGAAAAAGGTTGCCTATTGGTAGCCTTTTTTTATACATGATATATTTCTCACTATTTTTAGAGATACGAAAAAACCCCATTTACAGTGATTGACTTGTATTGATTTTGTTTGTAGGTTTGATAAAAAAAATTGGTAACA
>Ga0206131_10004676_pt1 | contig 14866 bp, 15 predicted proteins | sample Helgoland_Spring_FD_148636 | JGI IMG/M metagenome (GOLD analysis project Ga0206131, IMG submission 148636) | Pelagic subsurface seawater microbial communities from Kabeltonne, Helgoland, North Sea - Helgoland_Spring_Bloom_20160517_1 | ecosystem: Environmental > Aquatic > Marine > Epipelagic ...
TACTTCTAGTATTAATATTGGTTCAAGTCATAAAGTAGGAGAAGGACATTATATTGAAGAAGAAACTTCATATGGAATTTTTGTCCCTGACGGAACTTTTATGTTCTATGATTCATTAGGAGAAAGAAAACTACCTAATTATTTAAAAAACTATGTTGATATTTTATTAAAGTATAGAGGACTAAATCTTCTATTTGAATATGTAAATACGGCTGCTTATAATTTACAAGGGAGTTCTTTAAACTCCTCTGGATCATCGCTCCTAGAACCAACCCAAATCAGTCAATATTTAGTCTTGGGAAATGCATTCAATCTTCAAGGAGGTTATTTATTTAACAGTGATTGGTCATTGGATTTAAAATATGGAAGATCTTACTATGAGTTTGAAGAAACTTATTCTATTTTACAAAATTACGATTCTATGGGGGCAGGAATTACCAAATATTTCTCTAATAGAGCAGTTAAAACACAGCTTATGGCTAATTATATAAATTTCCCAAATAATACTTCAATTAATAGACTTAATATTGAATGTCTATTACAAGTTATTTTTTAGGAGTTATCTTAAATCTTCAGTTATTAAATTAGCAACTTTTTGAATGGTTGGAGCAATATTTTTCTCAGTTATTATATAAAATATTTTTTTGCCATCTATATTTTCACCTTCAAATCTTCTAGGTAATCCTATTGGGTTTTCACCAGTTATCATTGCATAAAAAACACAAGCAGCAAGATAGGTAGCGTTTGGAGAAGGATGTTTGTTATCGTCCATATATAAATTAATTTCAGGATAACTTTCCTCTAGGTATTTAAATGCGTTCCCAACTGGAACATAAATTGCTTGATTTAATCTTGAAATGGAATCAAGAATTTCCATTGTATTTGATTTTTTATTTTTTGAAATATCTTTTAAATATGGATATTCCCAAGTGCCGTATATAAGTGGAATAGAATTATTTTCTTTGGCTAATTTTACAAATTTTCTAATATACTTTCCACAAGCATCTACGTTTGTAAGTGGGTTTGTACTGTGGTCATTTAAAACTAAATATTCATACTTTTCAATAGAATAATCTTCTTTTTTATTAAGCATCCAATGCTTAGCTAAATTACTTCCTCCAATTGTTCTTTGATCAACTGTTATGTTTTCATTCCTCTCTTGAAACATGCACTCAATTACCTGAGGTAAGTTCCAATAAAAAGTAAAACTATTGCCAATCATTAAAACCTTTTTGGTTTTAATAGAGTCACTGCTTAAAGCTTGATTGTTAGTAGAAGAATAAACACTAGAAGAAACTAATACAAGAAATAATGCGATATATGACCTAAAAATCAGTTCCATCTACTCTTGTTCCTGGGGAATATAATATTCCTGTACTTGCACTATCGTGTTGGGTGAAATTTCCATAAAGATCTGGAAATCTAGTATAAGATTCATTTGGGTTATTGGAAAGTGCAGTGACATCAAAACTAAATAGAACACTATCGTTGTTATTTTTAACTGTAAGAACATCCCCAGAATTATTTAGATTTAAAACTTGGCCAGAAGCTGCAAAAACCAAAGAGCCACCAAAGTTTCCTGTTGGTGTTCCACCACCAAAAACAACTACTGCTTGTCCAGGATTTAAAATAGTATTTGCAGGGAATTCATGATTAGCGGTATTAATTGACAGCCTATCTGCGTCATATAGCTTATATCCGCTAATATCTAGACTATTAGCAGAACTATTTATTAATTCCACAAATTCATCGTCATTAGCATCTCTTATTCCATCTCCATTAGCATCTCCAGGACTCCCACTTGGTGGATCATATAGTACTTCGTTTAAAACAAAGCCATAATAAATAGTGTCTATTGTACTTGTTGAATCATTTGTATTATCTACAAGCACAACATCTTCTGTTTTTGCACATCGAATATTTACAGTACATAGCAGAATAGTAAAAAAAGTAATATGGAGAATTTTATAAAATAATTTAGATTTCATTTTAAAACTTTAAACCAAATATAATCATTAATTTCACGAAAGTGAAAGTTCTTAAATACATATTTCTCTCTATTATAATTGTCTTTTCTAGTTGTAGGAAAGTTCCCGATGAAGATGGTTCATCTACTACAAATTTATTTGATGATAATAATCATGGAGTTTTTGAATTTAATGATTACCAACCTCTATCATTGAATTTAATGATTACCAACCTCTAGCAGATAAACCATTTAATATTCATTTTTATTTACCAACATCCGTAGATAGAACCAATGCACCTATACTTTTTATCTTTCCGGGAATGAACAGGAATGCAGACGATTACTTGGAAACTTGGATTCCTTTAGCTGAACAATATTCAATTATGGTTTTCTCTTTTGAATTCTCTGATTATTACTATCCTAATAGTACTTCTTACCAACTTGGATATGTAAGAGATTTCAATAATAATTTTACCAATGAGGATATATGGACTTTTTCTTTAATAGAACCTGTTTTTGATAGGATTAAAAATGATTTAGATTACATTGGAAATCAATATAATATGTTTGGACATTCTGCAGGCGCTCAATTTGTACATCGCTATGTTCAGTTCAAACCAAATTCAAGAATTAATAAAGCTGTTTCAGCTAACGCAGGATGGTATACCTTGCCAGATACTAGCATCTCTTTTCCATACGGATTAAAAGGTACTTCTATAAATTCAAATGATTTAGAAAGTTCTTTTTTGAAAAATTTAGAGATTCACCTAGGGCAAAATGATAATAATCCAAATGATCCTTTCCTTAATACAACAGATGGCGCAAATTTACAAGGAAATCACAGACTTTCTCGAGGACAATATTTTATTTTAAAAAGTGATTCTATAGCGCAAACTATGAATTTTAATTCAAATTGGATAAAGAAAGAGGTTCCCAATGTTGGACATCAGCAAGTTAATATGGCTGCTTTTGCAGCTCAAGAATTGTTTTAGTTAAATCTCAAAGTCAAATCCTGTCTTTTTAAGAATCTCATATTTAACCTTGTTGAAACTAAATAATTTTGCTGGCCTATGAGATACACTTTTCTGTGTGCTCCCAGTATCCGTTAATAATTTCATGGAATTTATCTTTTTTCTAAAATTTCTTTTGTCAAATTTCTTCTCTAATATAGATTCGTACAGGTTTTGAAGTTCAGAAAGAGTGAACTTGTTAGGTAAAAGTTCAAATCCTACAGGCTTAGATTTTACATGGTTTACCAATTTTTCTTTACATGCAGCTAGTATTTTATTGTGATCGAAAGCTAATTCCCCAATTCTATTCACATTATGCCATTTTGCTTCAGATGCAAATGCCGATGGACTATTGTTCTTATTAGTTGGAGATAATTCATATTCCTTAATTCTAAGTAAACTGTAATGAGAAATAGTAAAAACTCTTCCTAAAGGATGTCTTCCTATGTCTCCAAATGTCTTTACTTGTTCTGTGAATATATCTTGTAATCCAGTCATATCTTTTAAAACTCTATCGACAGCTTCTTCTGTATTCTCATTGGGATGAACTAGATCGCCTGGTAATGCCCAATAATCAACGTATGGATCTACACCTCTTTTAATTAATAGGACTTTTAGTGAGTCTTGATCGTAACCAAATATCACACAATCTACAGAAACAGAATAACTAAAATTATTTTTTACCATATTCTAAATTTAAAAAAAATATCAATCTTTAAAAATTCTATCTTTTCCAAAGTATTCTGGAGACTGCACAGAAATTACTTTCATTATTGACTTTGAGTTTACAACCACACCATGCCAAGTGTTCTTTGGTATAACGATCCAATCTCCTGCAGCAACTTTATATATAGAATCGTTTATTTGAAATTCTCCAAAACCCTTATCAATCAATACATTTTCAGTATGATAAACATGTTTGTGAAGTTTAACTTTTTGTTTAATCCATATTGCAAAAGTGGAAGAAGAAGAATCACTAGAAATTTTCTTTACATGAATATTTTCAAACTCTTTATCAGGTAGAATCTGATCAATAGAAGAAACAATATCCTGAGATATAAATAGCAAGGGAATAAGTAATAAACCTAAAATGGTAGTGAGTCTCATAAAAGGATGGATTGGTCAATATTTTTATTTCCCTTTATGAAATCATTTGCATGCATTTTTTTCTTTCCCTCCAATTGAATTTCTAACAATTCTAAAGCATTAGTCTTAGTTCCTATATAAAGTTTATTCTCTTTTAATAAAATTGTTTTTTTAGGAACTTTTAAATTGCTTGTTCTTACATTAAAAATTTTAAAGTTTAATTCTCTTCCATTATTGGACAATAATGTCCATGCTCCAGGGTAGGGGTTAAGACCAAGAATAAATTGTTTTATTGTTAAATCGTCTTTCAACCAATTAATTCTAGTGTTGTTTCTGTTTAGCTTGGGAGCTGTTTTTTGCGATTCTGAAATTATTTGTTTTTTAGATTTTAAAGTTCCACTCTCAATTTCTGAGATTGTTCTAATTATTAGCTTAGAACCAATTTCCATAAGTTTATCGTGGAGTTCACCTGCTGTTTGTCCATCTTTAATTTCGGTTTTTTCAATTAATAACACATCTCCAGTATCTATTTTATCATTAATAAAAAATGTAGTTACACCAGATTCTTTTTCACCATTTATAATAGCCCAATTAATTGGAGCAGCTCCTCTGTAATTTGGAAGTAAAGAACCATGAAGATTTATAGTTCCTTTTTTAGGAATTTCCCAGATTATTTTAGGCAACATTCTAAAAGCAACTACAATAAATAAATCTGGATTTAACGCTTTAAGCTGGTCAATGAATTTTTCGTTTTTTAATTTTTCAGGTTGAAACAATCTAATATTATTTTTAGTTGCATATTGTTTAATATCCGATTGTTGTATTTTTCTTCCTCTTCCAGCAGGTTTATCTGTGGAGGTAACTACACCTACTATTTCATGCTTACTATTCAAAATAGCATCCAGAGTTTTAACTGCAAATTTTGGGGTTCCCATGAAAACTATTCTCATATTATTCAACTTTTAAAACCAACCCTTTTAGGTATTCGCTTTCTGGGTGGAAAATATTTATAGGGTGATCTGCTGGCTGATGCATCTGCTTTAAAATGCTAACGTTTCTTCCCGCTGCAATTGCAGAAGATAAAACCATATGTCTAAATAGATTATTGTCAATAACTTGAGAACATGAAAAAGTAAAAAGAATTCCGTTTGGTTTTATTTGTTCAATAGCTCTTGTGTTAAGTCTTTTATAGCCTTGAAGAGCTTTGTGCTTGACTTTCATATGTTTTGCAAATGCTGGAGGGTCAAGGACAATAATATCGTATTGATCATCAAGATTTTTCATATACTCTTTAGCATCATCAATAATAGATCTATGATTATCACTAAAATCTGCGACAAAACTTAGATTATCTTCCAATAAATCAATTGCTTTTTGAGAACTGTCTAAAGAATGGACTTCTTTGGCACCATTGTTTAAGGCATAAATTGAAAATCCACCAGAATAACAAAATGTATTTAAAATCTTTTTGTTTTTAGCTAATTCGCCAAGGTATTGACGATTTTCTCTTTGGTCTATAAAAAAGCCTGTTTTTTGACCATTTTCCCAGTCTATCAAAAATTCATTTCCATTTTCTATTACTTTGGTATTAGATATTTTCTTTTTTTGAAATAGATAAGAGTTTTTAATTTTAAATTCTTCTATATAAATCTTTGGAAGTGTTTTCTCACTTTTATCGTAAATAATATCTAAAGGCAATAACTCAAGAACTATTTTAGTGAAAACTTCTTTATGTTTCCACATTCCAATTGAGTGAAATTGGAAAATAGCAACTTTGTTATAAATATCACATATGAAACCAGGCATTTGGTCTCCTTCCGCGTGAACCAATCTATAAACATTATTATTAGAGCTAATTTCAATAGTATTTTTTCTTTGGTCGTATGCTTTTTTAATTTTCTTTTTCCAATATTCTTCATTAATTTCTTGTCTGTCAAACTCAAAAATTCTAACACTGATATTTCCTTCATTATAATGCCCAGTAGCCAAGTAATTTTCTTTATTTGAAAATATCTCAACGATGCTACCATCTTTAGTGTCCTTTTCAACATTCTTAATAGCTCCAGAAAAGACCCAAGGATGTTTTCTTAATAGCGACTTTTCTTTGGCTGGTTTAAGAGTTACTTTTTTCATGCTGTTGTATAATTTATTAAAGTCTATTGCTAAATTTGAATTAAATTTTAATTAAATGAAATTCGGACAAGTTGATGATTTGGATCTAGTAGATTTTTCTTTACCTACTTTGGACAAAATTACTAAAACAAATTTATCAAGTCTAAGAAAAGACAACAATCTTAAATTTTATTTTGGAGCTCCTGGATGGTCTGATGTTAAATACAAAGGCATTGTTTATCCAAAGAATACTCCAGCAAAAAAATTTCTAAATGAATATGCCAATCAATTTAACAGTATTGAAGTTAATTCTACTAGATATGGAACTCCTAAAAAGCATATAATTGATAGATGGGTCAATAGTGTAGGAGACGATTTTAAGTTTTCTATGAAAATTCCTCAAGTGGTAACCCATAGAAAAGATATTAACGATTACACAGCTAAAATAAAAACCGAAGAATTTATTTCTGCCGTAGATCAATTAGGAGATAAATCAGGTATAAATTTTGCAGTTATGGCAAAATATTTTAAGTCTTCTCAATTTAAAGAGCTCGAAAGTTTTATTAATTTTTGGCCCATTGATGCGCCTTTGGCAATTGAATTTAGAAACCCATCTTGGTTCGAAAATAGTATAAGAGAAGAATGGCAAGAACTATTTTATACTAAAAATATTATCCCTGTTATTACAGATACACCAGGAAGAAGAGATGTTTTGCATTTTAATCTAACCAATAAACACCTTTTTATAAGATACGTTGGGGATTTCAATCACCCTAGTGATTTGACAAGAATAGAGCTTTGGAACGAAAAAATTTCCGAATTAATTAAAATAGGAATTCAAAATATTTGGTTTTATGTTCATCAACCAGGTGAGAACAGAGAAAGAATTCTATTTTTTTACAATGAATTAATTCCAAACATCAACAAACTATTAAATACCAAAATACCTCTTTTGAATAACTATAGTTATATGTAGTTTAACAACTTGTAAGTAAAGTATCCTACCATTTCATGTAGAAGTACCTTCCAACTAAATAAAGCATATGACTGTGGAACTATTATATATTCTAAATCAAAGTGTTTTATGGTTGGTTTTTTAACATAAAGATGAATATTAAGATTGGTTTTTTTAAAACAGGCCAAAGATCTTCTCATGTGGTAATCTGAAGTAATGATCAAACAATTAAAATCTTTGCTTGAATGAATTTGAGTCAATATTTTTTCGCAATAAATGGCATTTTCATAAGTGTTTTTCGATGAGTTTTCTACTAAAACACAACTGTCAGGAATGCCAATTTTAACCAAGTATTTTTTTAATATTTCAGCTTCTTTAAGTTCAGAATTTATACTTCCGGAAGCACCAGAAATAAGAATTTTTTTTATTCTTTTTTCTGAAAATAATTCAATTGTATTTAGCAATCTATCGTTGTTTTTCAAAAATAAAATATTTTCTGGCGTAGATTCAATATCTATCATTCCACCTAGAAGAATGCCATAATCGTATTTTTCCTTTAAATCAACATGCTTAACAGTCCATAATTCGTTTATGAACTTATAGATAAAAGGGTTACTAAATAGGATTAAAAATAATAGCCCCAAGGTTAAGAATCTTCTTCTTAAGTATTTTCTTTTGTGAAGTAGAGAGGCTAATAAAAAAACTACAATCCAGAAGAAAGGATCTATCAAAAAAGACAATATTTTGGATAATAAAAAAAACACTTGACTAATAATGATTAATTTTGTGGAAAATACGTTATCAATTATTACAATAATTCTATGCTAATTTAAATTAAATGGATTTAACTCCCTATCAACCAAAGAATAAAATTAGAATAGTTACTGCTGCTTCTCTTTTTGATGGCCATGATGCTGCTATTAATATTATGAGAAGAATTATTCAATCTACAGGCTGTGAATAGTTACTGCTGCTTCTCTTTTTGATGGCCATGATGCTGCTATTAATATTATGAGAAGAATTATTCAATCTACAGGCTGTGAGGTTATTCACCTTGGACACGACAGAAGTGTAGAAGAAGTAGTTAATTGTGCGATTCAAGAAGATGTACAAGCAATTGCTATGACATCTTACCAAGGTGGCCACAATGAATATTTTAAATTTATGTATGACTTACTTATTAAAAAAGGTTCTAGTCATATTAAAATATTTGGTGGAGGAGGTGGTACTATTTTACCAGAGGAAATTAAAATTTTAGAGGACTATGGTATTGAAAAAATTTACCATCCTGACGATGGCAGGAAAATGGGACTTCAGGGAATGATTAATGACTTAGTGAAAAGATGTGATTTTATCACTGGAGAAAAGAAAATTAAAGTACTTGAAAAAATAGTCCCTAAAAATCATCTAGAGATTGGTAAACTTATTTCATCTGCAGAAAATTTTGGTGAAAGTAATTCAGAGATTCTTAATGAAATCAAAACTAAAGTTGAAAAATTTAATATTCCAGTTTTAGGAATTACTGGGACTGGAGGAGCTGGAAAGTCATCTTTAGTAGATGAATTAGTGAGACGTTTTTTACACGATTTTAAGAATAAAAATTTAGCTATTATTTCAGTAGACCCTTCAAAAAGAAAAACCGGTGGTGCTTTATTAGGAGACAGAATTAGAATGAATTCTATAAATAACTCTAGAGTTTATATGCGGTCATTAGCAACTAGACAAAGTAATTTAGCACTTTCTAAGCATGTATCACAGGCTGTAGATATATTGAAATACTCAAAATTTGATTTAATTATTTTAGAAACTTCTGGAATTGGTCAATCAGATACAGAAATTCTTGATCACAGTGATGTATCTCTATACGTTATGACTCCTGAATTTGGTGCGGCAACTCAGTTGGAGAAAATAGATATGTTAGATTTTGCAGATGTTGTTGCTCTTAACAAATTTGACAAAAGAGGATCTTTAGACGCCATTAGAGATGTGAAAAAGCAATACAGAAGGAATCATAACTTATGGGATGCAAAAGATGAAGATATTCCAGTTTATGGGACAATTGCTTCGCAATTCAACGATCCTGGAATGAATAACTTATATAAGCACTTAATAGATTTAATTAATAAATCTTCAAAAACTGACTTTTCATCGTCTTTTAAATCCAATAAAGAGCTTTCTGAAAAGGTATTTATTATTCCTCCTAATAGAGTAAGATACCTTTCTGAAATTGCAGAAAATAATCGAGAATTTGATAAAAGATTAAATCAACAAGTAGTACTAGCTGATAAATTATATGTCTTTTGTAAAGCTTTAAAAGAATTTTCTAGAGAAAATAACAATACTGTTAAATCAATTTTAGAGGAAAAAATTGAACAAATTAAATTAGATTTTGATGCAAGAAATCAAAAAACTATCGATGAATGGGACAGTTTTTACCAATCTTACAATGAAGAGTTTTTTAAATTTAATGTTAGAGATAAAGAGTTGAAAAGATGAATGGGACAGTTTTTACCAATCTTACAACGAAGAGTTTTTTAAATTTAATGTTAGGGATAAAGAGTTGAAAATTGCAACAAATTCAAAATCTCTATCTAATTCAAAAATTCCAAAAGTTGCTTTACCAAAGTTCACTTCCTGGGGAGATATTATAAGATGGGTCAATCAAGAAAATGTGCCTGGTAAATTTCCATTTACAGCTGGTTTATTTCCTTTTAAAAGAGAAGGAGAAGACCCTACAAGAATGTTTGCCGGTGAAGGCGGTCCTGAACGAACCAATAAGAGATTTCATTATTTAAGTTTTCAGATGCCTGCAAAAAGACTTTCTACTGCATTCGATTCGGTTACTCTATATGGAAATGATCCAGGACTTAGACCAGATATTTTTGGTAAAATCGGTAATGCTGGAGTTTCGATATGTTGTTTGGACGATGCAAAAAAGTTATACTCAGGGTTTGATCTTTCTTCAAACACTACATCTGTAAGTATGACTATCAATGGACCTGCTCCAATGCTACTAGGTTTTTATATGAATGCTGCCATAGATCAAAATTGTGAAAAGTACATCAAGAAGAATAATCTTGAAAATGAAGTTAAAAAAACAATTGAAAAGATTTATGGGACAAATCCAATACCTAAATACCAAGGGGATTTACCAAAAGGCAACAATGGATTAGGTTTAATGTTGCTTGGTGTGACAGGAGATCAAGTTCTTCCTGAAGAAGTTTATAATAAAATAAAAGACAACACACTATCCCAAGTTCGTGGTACGGTTCAAGCGGATATTCTTAAAGAAGATCAAGCGCAAAACACCTGTATTTTTTCTACAGAGTTTGCATTAAGACTTATGGGAGATGTACAGGAATACTTTATAAATAAAAAAGTTAGAAATTTTTATTCTGTTTCAATTTCTGGTTACCATATTGCAGAAGCAGGAGCAAATCCTATTACACAGTTAGCATTTACATTATCCAATGGGTTTACATACGTAGAATATTATTTATCTAGAGGTATGTCCATTGATGACTTTGGACCTAACTTATCTTTTTTCTTCTCAAATGGCATTGATCCTGAATATGCAGTAATTGGCAGAGTAGCTAGAAGAATTTGGGCAAAAGCTATGAAATTTAAATATGGTGCTGATGAAAGGGCACAAAAGTTAAAATACCATATTCAAACTTCTGGAAGATCACTTCATGCTCAAGAAATAGACTTTAATGACATTAGAACAACTCTTCAGGCACTTTATGCCATATATGACAATTGTAATTCATTACATACCAATGCCTATGATGAGGCAATAACTACACCAACAGAAGACTCTGTAAGAAGAGCTATGGCCATTCAGCTTATAATTAATAAAGAATTGGGCTTAGCTAAAAACGAAAATCCACTACAAGGTTCTTATATAATTGACGATTTAACAAACTTGGTAGAAGAAGCTGTGTTAATTGAATTTGACAGAATCAACGAAAGAGGAGGAGTTCTAGGAGCAATGGAAACTATGTATCAAAGAAGTAAAATACAAGAAGAATCTCTTCACTACGAGACGCTAAAGCATACTGGTGAATTTCCTATAATTGGAGTTAATACTTTTTTAAATTCTAAAGGTTCTCCAACCATTATTCCTGGTGAAGTTATTAGAGCTACTAATGAAGAAAAAGAATATCAAATTAAAATGCTTAATGATTTTCATGATTTTAATAAGTCCTTATCTGTTAAAGCGCTTGAAAAGGTGAAATCTTCAGCAATTAATCAAGAAAATATATTTGAAGAATTGATGGAAGCGTGTAAATATTGTTCTCTTGGTGAAATTACCAAAGCATTATTTGATGTGGGTGGTCAATATCGAAGAAATATGTAATTTATTGGTATTCGTAACAGCCCAAATCATTAGGTACAGATCGTGAATTGTTTTCTATGTCATCAGAAATATTCGAACTTTTGCCTATATCTATTATTTGTGAGGAATCTGTTAGTTCAAAATTCCATTCCTTTGTATTTTTGAAATGTATTTTAGGATTAAATAGACAATTATTCAACACAATATTTTCTATTGTATCTTCTGTTTTTAAAGAGCAATGATCAAATAATACATTAGTAAGAATTCCAGAAATATCGAATCCCAATGTGTCGCATACAAAGTCTGTTGTTGAATTTCCATCTATTATACAATTGGTGAAGTTGGCTTGATTAAATGGTCTGAATATAATTTGTCCGTTGGTACTTTCGTAATAATCTTTAAATACAAAAGCTGGACTTGTTCTATATCCACTACTGTAATTTGAAAAAGTACAATGTTCAAAGTTAATATCTCCACCAATGCTTAAAAATGCTGAGTAGTTGTTAGAATTGGCAAATAAACAATTGGTTGCAGATAAATTTGACCCTTGTGATAATATGTTAGAATACAGTGAGTTATGTATTTTGACTTTATTTAAAGATACATAGTTATTTAAGGAAAAAGTATCTATTTGAATACCAATTATTGCATTTTTAATTTCTGCATGCGTTATGGTAGAGTTAAGAGCATTAGAAAAATAAAGACCTCTCCATTGTCCAGCTATTGAATCTGCAGAGTAGAGTAAATAATCCTCAGTTCTATCTTGTTGAAAAACAACTGGATTATTTAAATTCCCATTGACGTTTAAGGTACTTTTATAAACATAGAGTACAGCATTTGAGTGTCCATGTATTTTAGTTCCTTGTTCAATAGTTAATGTTAGATTTGAGTCTAATGATGGGTAACCAACAGCAGCTACTCCGTAAATTACGTGGGGTTTATCGTTAGTCCATGTACCTTGAACAATTTCATTTACATGAAAATAAGCATCTTGTCCCCAAGCATTTAGAACTACTTTATTGAAATTGCCATTGGTTTCGAATATTATTTGATCTTCTACCACAAGAGGAAGTGAAGTACCATTAGGATCAATAGTTACTTCTACAAATATGAAAATACTATCTCCTTCAAGTATAGAAATATCCTTAAAATCTACTCCAGATTCACCATCAATATTTATTCTAAATGGTGAATTCGTTCCATTTTGTAAAGATATGTTACTAATATTTATTGTTCCTGAGTTATGGTTGTAACATTTAAATCTTTTGGTAGTTGATCCAATGGTTGTGAAAAGTGTATCAAAGAGAATGGTGTCTGAAGAAGTCTCAATATTAAAATTAGAACTGGTAAGTAAATTATTTTTTTTACAGCTTAATATTTGAAGGGATGAAAATATTGTTATTAAATATATTATATGTTTAATTTTCATAATCTTTTGCAATATATATACAACTCAGAAAACTTTAATTTATTTTTAGTCTTATTATTTTTTGTTAATTTAATTTAAAGATTAAATTTGCAGCCAATAAATCTTTAAAATGAAAAAAGATATACATCCAGAAAATTATAGACTAGTTGTTTTTAAGGACATGTCTAATGACTATTCCTTTGTAAGCAAAAGCTGTGCACCCACCAGTGAAACCATGAAATGGGAAGATGGTAACGAATATCCATTAATAAAATTAGAGATTTCTCATAAATCTCATCCATTCTTTACTGGAAAAATGCAATTGGTTGATACTGCAGGAAGAATTGATAAATTTAAAACAAGATATTCCAAACAAAAGAAATAATACTTTAGTATTATTCTTTATATTTATAAATTAACCTTCTTGTGAAGGTTTTTTTATAGTCCTATGTCAGAAATTGTAAAATACGTACTTTTTGATGGTGTTCACCATCAAAAGTTAAAACCCCTAACTTTAACTAGACCTGTTGCAGATTTAAGAATAGGAATTTTCACCATCCAAGAAAAATGGTCTTTGGCACTTAATAGTAAAGTAGCAGTAAGAACCAAAGATTATTTAAGACAAAAATTTAATTCCCACCTAAATTCCGCTAAAATTGGAATTTCAGCATCTATATTTCCTTCTCTTGATTTTATTGATGCATTAGATTCTATTGAAGAGAATACTATTATTATGAAAAGTGGAAAGGTACTTGCTATCTCTCCATTGCCAGAAGAAAATGATGAACTTGATTCTAAGTTGAGTAGCTATAGAACAGTTCAATATACTGGAGAAATTCAATCGGTTGAAAAACCAATGGATATTTTCATTTTAAATGCTTTAGAAATTGATAGAGATTTAAATTTCATACAAAAAGAAAATACTCATAGTAATAATTATGGAACAGGTAATTTATTTATTGGTGATAATATATATATTGAAGATGGTGCTATAATTAATGGAGCTACTTTGAATAGCAATGATGGTCCTATTTATATAAGTAAATCAGCAGAAGTAATGGAAGGCAGTAACTTAAGAGGTCCTTTGGTTATAATGGAAAATTCAGTAATAAAAATGGGTTCCAAAATTTACGGTCCAACTACTATTGGTCCAAGTTGTAAAATTGGAGGTGAGTTAAGTAATGTAGTTTTTCAAGGGTTTTCAAATAAAGCACATGATGGCTTTTTAGGAAATAGTGTAGTTGGATATTGGTGTAATTTCGGAGCTGATTCAAATTCCTCCAACTTGAAAAACAATTATAGCGAAGTTAAATCTTGGAATTACCATACTGAAAAATTTGATAATACAGGAACCATGTACTGCGGTTTAATTATTGGGGACCATTCAAAATGTGGGATTAATACTATGTTTAATACAGGAACTGTAGTTGGTGCCTTTGTTAATATTTTTGGATCCGGATTTCCTTCAAAATTTATTCCTTCTTATTCATGGGGCGGTGGGAATGCTTTCGAAACATACAAATTTGAAAAAGCTATTGAACTAGCCAATATTGTAATGAAAAGAAGAGGGGTTGAGTTAGACAAACTAACAATAGACATCTATAAATCTTTCTTCAAATAAATATTATAATAATATAGTTTGGCATACCAATTGAACATGTAATATAGGTGTATTTAGTTTAGTTCAAATAATCCTTTATTTAGAATTAAACTTTATTTAGAATTTACCAACAACGACATATTGTCATTAAATGTTAAAAAACAAAGAAATGAGTGACTTTTTTGCAGAAAAAAATTGGAGTGAGTTTAGTGATTTAGAAAATGGAGAAACAGAATTTATTCCACTAATATCTTCTGAAGATGAAGATAGAATGAATTTGGAAGAAGTTCCTGAGAAATTACCTATTCTTCCCCTTAGAAATAATGTGTTATTTCCTGGTGTTGTTATCCCAATAACTCTTGGTAGAGATAAAAGTATAAAGCTTAT
>Ga0206131_10004678_pt1 | contig 14864 bp, 20 predicted proteins | sample Helgoland_Spring_FD_148636 | JGI IMG/M metagenome (GOLD analysis project Ga0206131, IMG submission 148636) | Pelagic subsurface seawater microbial communities from Kabeltonne, Helgoland, North Sea - Helgoland_Spring_Bloom_20160517_1 | ecosystem: Environmental > Aquatic > Marine > Epipelagic ...
GAGGAATGTTTGCCTACTTTAAAAGAAACAAATGGATATAATTAAATAAATAAACATGGATCAACCACAAATGAACATCGACCTTAAAAACACAGAGTCGGTAGAACACGAAAATGGAAAAGTATGGGCTCAAGGATTTATTATCCGTAAAGTCTCTAAATTTGTAGCGGGTACAGCTGAAGATGCTTTAATGCCTATTCCAGTATTCTATAACCCAGAAACCGGCGAAATCTTACAAGATACACTACCAAAAGAGCTAAGAGATGAAGCAGGTGACAACCCTCTTCGAGTGGTTAAATGAGATAACTCTCTATAAAACACCCCCCGAAGAAATTTTGCAAGAATCGTGGGATAAATGGAATTCTTACATGATACATAGATATGTATCTATGAACATGGATTATATTGATGTAGCAAACTATGTTCAAAAGATTAATCCACAAAATAAGAAACAAATTTATTCTATCTATCGCGAAATGTTACCTAAAAAGAAAGTTTACCTCAAGTATGTCAAAAACGAAAACAAAAGAAATTATCAAGAACTAGCCGAATATATTGCTGATTATCTAGAATGTAGTCTAGGTGAAGCAGACGAATATATTGATATCTTACAAGATCACGGCATACGAGGTATTCTTTGGAAAATGGGAGTCGAAGAAGACGAAACCGAAAAGTTAATTAAAAAAGCAAAGTTATGAGCTATCTAACAGAAATGTTACGTAAATCAGCTGAAGCAGAAAAAGCTAAAGCATTATTAACCCTAGATTTATTGGAAAACCACCCATCAGGAATTGGTGATCATTCAACAGAAGATTTTTATAAAAATGCTGAAGAAGCACTTGCTATGTTGGCTGATGCTGATGATAAATTAGAGGCAATTGATAAGTATATGATTAAAAAACAAGTTATATAAAATGAGTGAAGTAAACCCTAATTATAATCCACAAGACCCATTTGGTAACAGATGGGAAGAACATCCATCTGCCGTAGATAATCAAATCAAAGAAGAAGAGACAGTTAAGTATGGCCTTACAGCTACAGAAATCGTTAAGAAAGAGTATCCTCACATTTATGCTGGCTATATGGCTATCATGGAAGAGCAGTTGGAGCTATTTAGCCGTAAACATCTTGACTACGGTATGCATAACATTACTGCTGGCACTAGCCTTGCTACTGAAGATGAAAGGGAATTTGCTCTCACAGGCTTATGGTATAGGATAAGTGATAAAATTAATCGCTGGAAAAATTTAATTATTAGTAGTCGTGTACCTAATAATGAAACAATAGTTGATACCTTTCAAGATATCGTAAATTATGGTATTATTGCTCAGTTAGTTCAACAAGATAAATGGAAAAAATAGATTATGAAAAAATTAGTTTTATTTGATTTAGATGGAGTTATAGTTGATACTAAAGAAGTCCATTACGGAGCTTTAAATGATGCAATTGCTCAAGTAGATCCTAAATACATTATTACAGAAGCAGAACACGTTGCTCGCTATGATGGGTTAAAAACTCGTACTAAGTTAGATATGCTTAGTGAAGAAAAGGGTTTACCATATACCGACCATCAAAGAATTTATGATGAAAAACAACGTTTAACTATTAAACATTTTTCAAAACTTCCTACTAATGAAAGGATAAGGGAAATTTTTAGAACTCTTAGAGAAGAAGGTTATTTAGTAGGTTGTTGTACTAATTGTATTCGTAGAACAGCATTAGTAGCATTAGCTAAAGTAGGGGTTATTGAATATCTAGATGTTATCATGACTAATGATGATGTCAAAAATGCTAAACCACATCCTGAAATCTATTGGAAAGCAATGTCAATGTTAAATTGTTTACCTGAAGAGACTTTAATTATAGAAGATTCCCCACAAGGATTATTATCAGCAACACGCAGTAAAGCTGATGTATTAAGAGTAGATAATTCTAATGATGTAACTTTAGAAAAAATTAATATTAAACTGAAAACAAAGAAAAAGATTATGAATAAATGGCAAGATAAAAAGATGAATGTCTTAATTCCAATGGCGGGTGCTGGTTCAAGATTTGAAAAAGTAGGTTATACATTCCCAAAACCTTTAATTGATGTTAAGGGTAAACCAATGATCCAAATTGTAGCTGAGATGATTAATATGGAAGCAAATTTCATCTATATTGTCCAGAAAAAACATAGAGAAAAATATAATCTCGATACTTTACTTAATTTAATCACACCTAATTGTCAAATCGTGGAGGTCGATGAATTAACTGAGGGAGCCGCGTGTACCACGTTACTTGCTAAAGAAATCATTGATACCAATTCACCACTTATTTTATCTAATTCGGACCAATTCCTTGATTGGGATTCAACAGAATTCATGTATAAAATGAATGAAAAAGACTACGATGGTGGTATCGTATGTTTTCCTGCTACACACCCAAAATGGTCATTTGCTAAAACAGATAAAAATGGGATTATTAGTGAGGTAGCAGAAAAAAACCCAATCTCAGACCAAGCTACAGCAGGTATATATTATTGGAAACATGGTTCAGATTATGTTAAGTACGCTGAACAAATGATCGAAAAAGACATTCGTGTTAATAATGAATTCTATGTTTGTCCTGTATACAATGAAGCAATTGGAGACGGTAAACAAATCTACAACCACATGATACCAGCTGAAAATATGTGGGGATTAGGTACTCCTGAGGATTTAACTTATTACCTAGAAAACTACAAATAATGAATTCAGATTTAGTAATCTTTATAGATGGTTATCTTTCAGATCAAAAACGTGCTGAGGCATGTTTTGATCTGATTGAACAACTCCAAAAGAATCTCCCATACAAAATAGCTTTACTCAATAAATATCCTTATTCATGGGGATTAGATTATAAAGTAGATTATTATTTTTATCATGGAGAAGGCTTCATGGTGGGTGCCCCACCACAAGAATTATTAGATAAACAATTATACGAGCGCCCCTACGTCTATGTAGAAAGTGATTATGGTATTATGGAAAATTGGTTACCTCTAGTAGGAATCAATGACCACGTAGCTAATATGTATAATAGTTTTTTAACTACATCAAAAACAGCTGAAAATTTAGGTTTTAAAAGGGTATTTAGAGTAGAAGCTGATACTTTATTTGATGAAGTTGAATTAAAAGATATTGCTAAGGACTTAGAAACTTTCGAAGACTTTCTATTATATGGAGAACGCCAAGAAGGAGATTGGGCAAAACCTCACCATAGAATTATGGACATCCATATTTCAGGATATTCTGTAAATCTATTTGAAGGTTTTGATTTAGTTAAAAATGATAAAGATTTTTGGAAACTCTGTGAAAAAATCAACTATTATGGTAAATGGATTGAATATATTATCCCTACTATAATTTATTATCAACAACAACATCATAAATTTAATGGAATTAAATATGAAGGTAAAATTAGAGAGAAATACCCTAATACATCATTTGATTTAATTAACTCCCCAGGAGGTTGGACTAATCGTTGGACAGGTACTCCTAAAATTTGTAAAGTTTTACCTAACAAAAATGGAAAAGAATTAACAGATACTATGGGGTTGTATTATTGGAATGAGGATGATAACCACCCATTAGAAGTAATTGCTGAAGTTGTTAATCATAAAGGTGAGTCTATCTATAGTAAAAATGTTACATTAAGACCTCATACTTGGATTTACGATGAATTACCTTTAGAAGGTGAATACACAGTAAATATGACTAATACTAAAGAAGGTGTTAAAGAAGAATATTCAACCATCATCTCCCCCGAAACTATTTTAGATATAAACACCCGTTACGTTAAAAAATGAAACTAATATCACATAGAGGAAACTTAAATGGTCCCAATAAAGAACGTGAAAACCACCCAGACTACATTTACGAAGCACTTCAAGCTGGATATGATGTAGAAATTGATGTATGGTGGGTAGATGGTAAATTTAAATTGGGTCATGATGAACCTCAATACGATTTTCCATTTGATTTATTAACTAATTTCTATAATAAATTATGGATTCATTGTAAAAATATGGATGCTTTATCTTATTTAAATGAATTAGATAGTAATGGCTCTAAATTAAATTATTTTTCTCACGAAGATGACCTTGGAGTATTAACCTCTCGTGGGTATATTTGGTCAACACATTTGTATAAACGAGGTATTTTAGTAATGCCTGAAGTGTTTAATAGAGAACCTAATGAAGATACATTAGGGGTTTGTAGTGATTATATAAAAAATTATAAGAATGGCTAACGGAATTTACAAAATTACAGAAGAATTTGAACAAAAACTAGCAGACTATACAGGTGCTAAGTATGCTGTAACCTTAGACAATATGTCTAATGGTTTGTTTCTAGCTCTATATTACGAGCATTACGTAAATAAAAGTATCAAAACAGATACTATTACTATCCCAAACAGAACTTATCCTTCTGTTCCTTGTGAAATTATTCATGCTGGTTTAAAAGTAGGATGGAATACCGTTAATGGGGAAACCATTACGGGGGCTTATCCGTTAGAGGGTTCCAATGTATGGGATTCTGCCTTAACATTTACAGCAGATATGTATAAACCTGAAACTCATATGTGTATCTCGTTTACTGGCCCTTACAAACATTTTAAATTAAGTAAGGGTGGGGCTATCTTAACTGACGATTTAAAAGCATACCATTGGTTTAAACGTGCCCGTTACTCAGGTAGACGTGAATGTTCTTATCACGATGATAATTTAGATATGTTAGGGTGGAATTTTTACATGATGCCTGAATTAGCAGCTCGTGGATTACTACTTATGGGACAATTTTATAATATAGATGGGAGTAAAAAACACCAAAAAGATTTAACATTACCTTACCCAGATTTATCTCAATTTAAAGTATATAATCAATGAAAGTATTTGGAATAGGTTTTAATAAAACAGGAACAACATCACCATCTCATATTTAAATAAATCAAAATGAGAATAGATCAAGCTTATGTAGGGCGCTCAATAAATTTTTTTAAAGATAATTTTCTTAAAAAATATGAGTTAAATGAATATTATGATATTCAAAAGCCTGCTATATTTTTTGGAGCCCGAGAAAGTAGTAATTTGATAAATCACCATCAAGGTGTTAAAATTATTCTCCCAGCAACTCCTGATGATTACCCCAACATTGATAATTACCAAAATACTTTTTTTATTTGTTCTGATAATTATAACCTCCCTAAAGGTGTCCCTAGAAAAAGTTTAACTCCTGAAATTAAGGATTATAATATGTTTACTCCTAACATTTTAGGTGATAAAATTTATTTTTATAGCGGATTTAAAAATGGCTGGGATAAAAATGATCCATTAGTAAATGAAATACAAAAACAAATTGATTATGAGATAATTACAACATCTCACCAAAACATAAAAGATTATTATAATATTTCCAATCTCAAATCCCAATTTTATGATAAATGTTTTCTAAATTTAAATCTTACAGGAAATGGGTTATCAACTGTAATTGAGTTAGGTTTAATGGGAAGAAAAACAATTTTTAAACCCTCTAATTTTAATAATATACAAAGAATAGAATTTCCCAATTTTATATATTATAATACATTAGAAGATATCTTTGAAATTATTAAAAACGAAAGTAAAAAAATAGGAACTATACAACCTTCTATAAATGCTCATAATGTTGGGGATGAATGGCTTGATTTAGATTATTGGGTAATATGAAACTAGCATTATTTGGATGTGGGGGCCATGCTCGAGAAGTAGCATGTCAAATTGATCAAGAAATAACATTTTTTGTAGATGATAATTATACAAATGAAATATCAAAACCTATCTCAACTTTTAATCCTGAAGAATATATGATGATGGTTGCTGTAGCTGATTCTCGTGATAGAAAAGCTATTGTAGATAGATTGCCTAAAGAAACTAAATATTTTACCTTCATCCACCCATCAGCCCAAATTATGGATGATAATATTGAAGTAGGGGAAGGTAGTTTTATTGGTGCTAATTCAATTCTAACTACTAATATTAAATTAGGTAAACATGCCATATTAAATAGAGGTAATCATATTGGACATGATTGTAGAGTTGGGGATTATTTTAGTATGATGCCTAATTCTATAATATCAGGAAATGTTACTGTAAATGATTGTGTTTATATGGGTACTAATTCCTCAATTAGAGAAAAACTATCAATCCATAACCTATCTACTATTGGAATGAATTCATGTGTTGTTAAATCTATTAAAGAATCTGGGGTGTATGTGGGTATACCTTCTAAAAAGATAAAATAAATGAATGATTTAATAGTTATTACTTCATACCACCCTACATTAAAACAAGAAGATATGTTGAGGGGTTTAGTAGATAATATATCAAATTTAAATAAAGATTTTGATATAATGATTTCTTCTCATTCATATGTACCTAAAGACATTTGTGATAAAGTAGATTATGTTATATATGATAAAGAAAATAATATACTAACAGGTGATGAATATAGAGCAACATTATGGGTAAAATTAACTGATAATTATAAAATAAATACTCAATATGTAGGAAACCAAAATACTATGTTAGCAGTATGGAAACTACAGATAACAGCATTTAATCTCGCCAAATCTCTAGGATATAAAAAAATACATAAGATAGAATATGATACTATAGTTAATGATCTTAATGAATTTAAAGATAATAGCGAACTACTAAACGAATACGATACTATATTTTATAGCTCAGAAAACCTACAACCCCCCTTTAACCTTAAACACATTTCAGGTATGGTTGAAAGTTTTAATTTATCTTCTTTAATTCCCATCTTCCAAATTTATAATGAAGATGATATAATGGATTATTACTATAAAAAAGGTAAAAATATACCTGAAATTTTAAGACACTTAGCAGAAGTTGAAAATGGGAATAAAATTTATTATAAAAGTAATTCTTTATTAAATTCCAAATCTATCCAAACAGCTCTAGTTCATCGTTCAAATGATAATTGGTATGTGCCTTATTATGATTCTAATGGGGATGAATTAAGATTTTTAGTTAGAAGGAATGATTCGACAATCCCAAATCCTAAAGTTGAATTAATAGTTAATAATAAATACCAAAAATTAGATTTACCATCAACCCCTAACTATTGGTTTCATACCCCTCTAATGGAATATCAAAAGGTTAATTCATTAAAAGTATTAATAAATGGTAAAATATTTTATGAAATAGATTTTACTTCTTTAGATGAATCTAAATTCAAAAATCATAATTACGCTGAACACCTTTAAATATGTCTCAAAATATTAAATTAGGAATAGTTATTTCTACCTATCAACGCCCTGATGGTAAGACCCCTGAACTTTTAACTAGGGCACTTAAATGTGTTTTAAATCAAAGTTATAATAATTGGAAATTATTTTTAATAGGAGATAATTATAAAGATAACAATGAATTTATCAAATTAACATCCCTAATCCCAGAAAGTAAAATAGTTTCATTAAATCTCCCTATATCACCAGAAAGACAACGATATCCTCACGGGGGAGTTAATTTATGGCACTCAGGGGGTTCAACAGCATCAACAATAGGTATAGAATTAGCTGTAAATACCGGGTATGATTATGTATGTCATTTAGATCATGATGAAATTTGGGAAAACAACCATTTAGAAGTTATAGCTAAGGGGATAGAAGATACAAATGCTTTATTTTTATATACAAAAGGTATTCATTATAATGGGAGGGAATTACCCCCTATAAATTCAAAAGAGTTATATATAAAACAAAGAGCTCTAGCAGCTAGTACTATAAACTCTACTACTTGTATTAATTATAGAGTCATCCCTCTAAGAAGAAGAGATCCTTTATATTTTTATAATGAAAAAGATGCTGGAGATGCTTTCTTTCTAAAGAAAATTAATCCAATTTTGGAGTCCAGCCAAAAAGATAGTATATTAATAAACAAAGTTACAGTTATACATGACCAAGAAGGTTATACTAGAACTCTAAATAAAGAACAAGTTGAAAAAACCACCTAAAATAGTTAGGGAAATTCAAAATACTACCCCTCAAGAAGTGAATTTTGCCTATGAGAAAAACATCTCATATTCGCAATTGTCAATGTATACGCAGTGTCCACGAAAGTGGGCGCTGCAATACAGGGATGGTCATAAAGTAAGAGAACAAAGTATTCATATGACATTTGGAACTGCTCTACACGAGACACTCCAGATGTATCTTGACGTTATGTATAATCAAAGCGCAGTTAAGGCTGATGCTTTGGATTTAGAAACTGATTTTGAAACCAGATTAAGAGATTGTTATGCTGAAGCTTATAAACAGAATAAAAACGAGCATTTTACTGACGCGCAAACACTTCGAGAATTCTATTCCGACGGAGTTGAAATTATAAATTACGTTAAAAAGAATAGAAGTAAATATTTCTCAAAACGTGGTTGGTGGTTAGTAGGTTGTGAGGTACCAATTGTATTGGCGCCTAATCCGCATTTACCACGCGTTAAATACATGGGCTTCCTTGATGTCGTGCTATATAATGAGAACACAGAAAAGTTCATTATAATCGATATAAAAACCTCAACACGTGGTTGGAACGATAAAGCTAAAAAAGATAAATCAAAACAACATCAATTAGTATTATATAAAAAGTTCTTTGCGGAACAATATAATGTCCCAATTGATAATATTGATATTGAATTCTTTATAGTAAAACGTAAATTATATGAATCAGATGATTATGTAATTAAACGCATCCAACAATTCAGACCTCCATCAGGTAAAACTTCAATTAATAGAGCAACTAAATCTTTAAATGAATTTATAGATAATTGTTTTACTTCTGAAGGGTTTAATGAAAAAGATATGCCTGAAATTCCTAATAATAATTGTAAATGGTGTCCTTATTTTAAAACCCATTTATGCAAATCAACATCATAGATATGAAAGACCATGTTATTGTAATCAATTCCCATATTGATAATAAGGCTAAAGAAGACATTTTAATAGATTGTATTAAACAATTAAAAAAAACTGGAATTGATATTATGATCTCTAGTCATACTAGAGTATCTCCTGAAGTATTAGATTTAGTAGATTATTATGTGTTTGATAAAGACAATCCTATGATTAAAAGTCATACAGACTTTTATTTTTGGAAAAACAAACATATAGAAATCCAAATTAAAACTCCATTATCCGCTCACTCATATACAGCATTAAAAAATGTAAAAAACGCAGTTCATTTTGCTAAATCATTAGGTAAAAAATACTTTTACCATATTGAATATGACTGTGTTATTAGTGATGAAGATGTAAATACCTTAGTAAATTTCCCTAAAGAAAATAAAGGATATTTAGGATACCTTGATATATACAATCTATCCCCAGGACACAGAGGAGTATCAATGTTATTCTACTATTCAGAAGTAGATAGTTTTATAAACATAGCCCAAATTCCAGATACAGTAGAAGAGTATACTGAATATACTAGTAAACACATAGGAGGTATAGCCTCAGAAATGTATCTATATAATAGATTCCAAAATTATTTAGGAGCCTATAGACAGGGGGAAAGAAATGAATTTGTTGCTATTTCATTACTTAATAGTGATAAACTCTCATTAAGTGATACAGCAAACCCAGATAAAGATTATGTTCAACAAGTAGCAGTTTTATCTAATAGAAATAACAGAGATGAATATTTCCTAGTTATTGCTAATAATAATGTGAGTGAAGTTCCACAAAAATACATTTTAGATATTAATGGTAAAAAAGAAGATGTTGGGGTAGGTTATATGTGTTTATACTTTAAAAAAGTACAACCCACAGACTATATTAAACTTGATATTATTAAAACAGATTCTACTGCAACAGTTTTCGAAACATTAGCTCAAGATTGGATAGATAATCTAGTTTCTAGTGAGTATATTGTTTTTACATAATTTCAATATACGTATATAAAAATATAATAAATAACGTTATGGCTACTACAGACAAAACACTTACAAGTGTTAAAATTAAAAGCGATTTATTCAATGAATTTAAAATTGAATGTGTAAAGCGTAAGTTCTCATTCCAGAAACTTGCCGACCGCGCTATTCATTTGTATCTTACAGATGAAGATTTTAGAAAACAAATCAACAATCACAACAACTTAGAACTTTAAGTAAATGAAAGAAGGTTATATTCCAAAAGAGCAACGAAAAAATATTCTGTTGCTCACAGATGATATCCGTTTCACCTCAGGTGTTGGTAATGTAGGTAAAGAAATAGTTTTACACACTGCTCATCGTTACAATTGGTATAATGTAGGAGCGGCAATGCAACACCCAGATCAGGGTAAAATATTTGATTTATCCGAGGAAATTAATAAACTTGCTGGTATTACTGATGCTGAAGTATTAATTCAACCTAATAATGGTTATGGTGATCCTAGGTTACTACGCCAATTAATGGAACAACGTAAAATCGATGCTATATTTTTAATTACGGATCCACGTTATTTTGAATGGTTATTCCAAATTGAGAATGAAGTTAGACAGAAAGTCCCTATTATTTACCTAAACATCTGGGATGATTTACCTGCTCCAATGTATAATAAAGGGTTCTATGAATCGGTTGATACATTATTAGGTATTTCAAAACAAACAGTGAACATCAATAAAATGGTTTTAGGTGATAAAGCTAAAACAAAAATTATTGATTACGTCCCACACGGAATGAATACTAGTAATTTCTATCCTATTAAAGTAGAGGATTTAGAATATGCTACATTTAAAAAACAAGCTGGTGTAGAGGATAAAGATTTTGTTTTATTCTTTAATTCACGTAATATTAGACGTAAACAAATCCCAGATACAATGTTGGCCTGGAAATATTTTCTAGATCAATTACCAAAGGAAAAAGCTGATAAATGTGTATTCGTATTACACACTGAATTAGTAAGCGATCATGGTACTGATTTACAAGCAGTAGCTAATGTTATTTTTGGAGAAAACAGCCCCCATATTAAATTTTCTACCCAAAAACTATCAGCTAAACATCTAAATTACTTATATAATTTAGCTGATGCTCAAATTTTATTAACATCAAATGAGGGTTGGGGTTTATCGTTAACTGAAGCATTACTAACAGGTACTCCTATTATTGCTAATGTAACAGGTGGTATGCAGGACCAAATGCGTTTTGAGGACGAAAATGGTGACTGGATTGATTTTAACTCAGATTTCCCATCTAATCATACAGGTAAATACAGAAAACATGGTGAATGGGCATTTCCAGTATACCCATCAGCTCGTACATTAAAGGGTTCACCTAAAACTCCATATATTTGGGATGATGTTTGTACATCTGAGGATGCTGCTGAACAAATTATGGAAATTTATAAAATGTCACCTGAAGAACGTAAAAAAACAGGTATGGCTGGTTATAAATGGGTTATAGGAGATGAAGCTGGATTTACATCCGAACACCAAGCACAACGTGTAATTGAGAACATAGATAAAACATTAGAAGTTTTTACACCTAGAAGTAAATTTGAATTTATTAATACTAATGAATTTAAAGTAGAAACTATACCACATAAATTATTATATTAATGAAACCGTTATTTTTAATAAGTTGCCCATTTGATACCTACTCAGGTTATGGAGCTCGTAGCCGAGACGTAGTTAAAGCTATTATAGAAACTAATAAATACCGAGTTAAACTTATATCTCAACCTTGGGGTAATACTCGATTTGGATTTTGTAAAGAAAACCCTGAATGGGAATTTTTATACGAACACGTTTTAGATACTAATCTAGCTGACCAACCTGAGATTTGGGCTCAAATCACTGTACCAAACGAATTTAAACCTATGGGTAAATACAATATAGGTTTTACAGCAGGTATTGAAACTACATTAGTCCCTGCTAATTGGGTTGAAGGTATGAATAGAATGGATTTAAACATTGTATCATCAGAGCATTCTAAACAATCATTCCTAAATTCAGTTTACCAACACCCACAAACTAAACAAGAAGTTAGAGTTGAAAAACCTATAGAGGTGTTATTTGAGGGGGCTAATTTAGATACATACTTTCCTGATAGTAAACCTTGTATGATTGATTTTAATATTAAAGAGTCATTTGCTTTCCTATTTGTAGGACATTGGTTACAAGGAGAATTGGGACACGACAGAAAAAATGTTGGTTTATTAGTTAAAGCGTTTTTTGAAACATTTAAAAACAAATCTAAACAACCAGCATTAATCCTAAAAACCTCTGGCGCTAATAGTTCTTACATAGATAGAGATGACATTTTAAGAAAAATTGCTTTTATTAGAAATAGTTGTGAGGGTAAATTACCAAATGTTTATTTACTACATGGTGATTTTACTGATGAGGAAATGAATTCATTATATAATCATTCTAAAGTTAAAGCAATGGTTAGTTTAACTAAAGGTGAAGGTTTTGGTAGACCCCTATTAGAGTTTACATTAACTAAAAAACCATTAGTTGCAACAGCTTGGAGTGGTCATATGGATTATTTAAATCCAGAATTTACTACTTTAATTGGAGGTAATTTAGAAAACGTCCATCCTAGTACTGCTAACCCTATGTTAATGAAAGAGAGCCAATGGTTTGCCCCTAATCATGGAGAAATTACCAAATCACTTAAATCAGTATTTGAAAATTATAAGAAACATAGTGAATTAGGTAAACGTCAGGCACATTATAGCAAAACAAACTTTGATTGGAATAAAATGTATGTTACATTGGAATCTATGCTAAAAACAAACATACCAGATTTCCCATCTCAAATAGAATTAACCCTACCAGAATTAAATTTACCAACATTATGAGTGTAGACAATTTAACAATATGTGATCGTTGTGGCAGTGATGCTTGTTACGTTCAAGAAGTAAATCACGAGATTAAAAACCATATGTGTTATGGTTGTGGTTTTATTACAAATTCGTTAATGAAACAAGGTGAGCAATTTTGGGAAGAACAATTCCCATTGTTACCTAATTTATATAAAGAATTGTGTGGTGAAGACGAGAAAACAGGTTTAATCTGGATGCCTAACACAGTTAATTTACCTAATAAAGGTATGGTATTTGCTGAAGGTCAAAGTGCTGAAAAATGGAGTTGGGCTGCTGTTAAAGCAGTTCCAATGCCTGAAGAAGAAAAAGAAGCATTTAAAGCTAAAGGTAAAGATTATGAATTCAAAATGGATATGACTACCATAAAACATTTTGATGAGAATGATTTTATTGAAGCACTAGATTATATAGGAGTATTTGAAAATTAGGATTATATGAAAATTAGTTATGGATTAACCGTGTGTAATGAACACGAAGAAATCAAAAATCTTATTGAATTTATCATAGATCGTAAACAACCCGAAGATGAAATTATAGTAGTTTATGATCAAAATAGAGTTACTGATGAAGTAATGAATATATTAAAGAATTATATTTCAGTAGATTCTTACCCATTTGATTTTCAACAAAACTTCCTAGATAATAAAAATTTCTTAAATAGTAAATGTACAGGAGATTATATTTTCCAACTAGATGCTGACGAAGTACCTAATGAATCACTTATGGCCTACTTACCTTCACTATTAGAGGCTAATAAAGGTATTGATTTATTAATTACACCCCGTAAAAATCTAGTTGAAGGTTTAACTCAAGAACACATTGATAAATGGAGATGGAATGTAAATGAAAAGGGTTGGGTAAATTGGCCTGACGCTCAAAAACGCATTTACAAAAATGACCCTAAAATCCAATGGTCAGGTCATATAGTTCATGGTATGGTTGAAGGTTATAAAACCTTTGCTAAATTGCCTCTAGATGAAAGATTTAGTATTACCCATAATAAAACTATCAACAGACAAGAAAAACAAAACGAACGTTACCATAAAATTGAAACAGGAGTATTGAAATGATTTCCGTTATAATCCCTACATATAAAGAACCTGAACACCTAGATTTATGCCTCAAATCAGCATTTGAAGGGCAAGTGAATAATAACGAAATTATAGTTGTTGTAGATGGTTTTTATGAATTAAACAAACCAATACTAGACAAATACCCTAAGGTAAATGTTTTAGACTTAGGTTTGAATAAGGGGTTATCGGTAGCTACAAATTGGGGTGTTTATAATGCTACTAACGATTATATTTTAGTAGTTAATGATGATAATGTATTCCCACGTAATTGGGATTATAAATTAACTCAATTCAAACAACAAGGTGTTGTAGTATCAGCTAATCAAATTGAACCAAACCCATCCATGTTCTCTCAGTTTATAATTAAAGATTTAGGTAAATCACCTGAGGAATTTGATTTAAAGGCATATTGGGATTTTGAAGATACACAATACAAACAAGCAGAATTAAGTGGTTCAACCCTACCATTTATGATGAATAAATACGATTACTTAGCAGTTGGTGGGTGGGACATTATGTATCCCTCACCTCACGTAGTTGATTGGGATTTTTTCCTTAAATGTGAATACGTTGGGTATACTATGAAGCGCGTATACGTTAATTTTTATCATTTTGCCGGCGCTGCTACGCGTAAAACCCCCGAACAAAGCGCTGAATCCACACGTAAAGAACAATTAGCTCATCAATTCTTTACTACAAAATGGGATAGCAGAGCAGAACATAATCCTATAAATAATTCTAAATTACTATCTAAATTTAAATGAAAGAAATCCTACAGAGTAAATACGGAGAAGGTTTAGATATAAAAGAATCACCTAAAACTGAGGCTGAACGTGAATTAGCTTTATTTGTTGATACAATAGAGACACTAGAACATATCTGGCATTCTGAACACGAGTTACATG
>Ga0206131_10004679_pt1 | contig 14864 bp, 14 predicted proteins | sample Helgoland_Spring_FD_148636 | JGI IMG/M metagenome (GOLD analysis project Ga0206131, IMG submission 148636) | Pelagic subsurface seawater microbial communities from Kabeltonne, Helgoland, North Sea - Helgoland_Spring_Bloom_20160517_1 | ecosystem: Environmental > Aquatic > Marine > Epipelagic ...
AGGGCTTTGGCCATGCAGGCTGGCCTCCTTCACCAGCCCTCATGATGAATCACAAAATAACGCCAAACGGAATCCCTAATGATTCAATTGCCGCTCAATCCGCTCTAGAATCGCTGAATGAGCGGGAAAAAGAACGTGCGGAAGATCAAGACGAAGGCCTAGATCCAGATCTATTGCCTATCCCAGAGCATTGCGCACCTTATGTGAAGACAAACTTGAAGGTTACCTCATGAAACTGGTCAAATTTTCCGGCCTTTTCCTATCCTTCGCCATACTTTCGAATTGCGCAACCAAACCAATTCTGCAGCCCGGCGAGACGGTGCAGATCACGAAAGTCCAGGTCACCAAAGCACAGCGGTCCTTCGGGTCTGCAAATCTTGAAGAAGATGTTCGGGTGAAAACGCAGAACGCCGCCTATCGCGTTTCTGAAACAGGTGTCGAAAAAGTGTTGGATGTGACCATCACGAGCTATGTTGGGCCAAGCCCTGGTAGAGCGCTTCTCGTAGGCGGGTCAACGAGTATCCAAGGCACCATTCAACTGGTGGATCCGAAGAGCGGTGCAAAGACCAAACCAGAAGCTGTGTTTGCTGGCCTATATCGCCAGGGCGGTCTGCTTGGAGCCGCTGCCGCAGCTGCAGTCAATCCGGTGGACGAAGAGCAGCGGCTAACGACTTTGCTTGCCAATCAGATCATGCTCAAAGTTTACGGGGTTGACACCGTTCAAAAAACAAAGTCCCGCAGTGCTACAAGAACAGCAACTGCAAACTATCCATTCTCCTACCAGGATGAGTCTAGGCGCTTTGAATGCCGTAACATTGCGTCTACCAATAAGCTCGAGCGCGAAGATGCTGAAGAGCGCGAAAGCGAGCCTTTTCTGACGCCTATGCCGGCCTATTGCATCAAGTATCTGGAAGCCAAGTAACGCAAGGGACCCTGAGAACCTAGATAGACTCTAAAGCCGCACGATCCGTTCCGCAGCTGTGCGTACTGCGTTTGGGTCAACGTCCATGTGTGTTACGGCGCGGAGGGTGTGGGGGCCGACGGCGCCGATGCGGACGTCGGCTTCGGCGAGGATGCGGGCGCTGAATTGGGCGGCGTCTGCGGCTTTGTCAGCCAAATCAAAGATGACGATATTGGTGTCTACCGTCGCGGGATCAATGGAGAAGTTTGGCGAGTCTGCCAGAACTTCGGCGAAGCTTTTGGCAGCGGCGTTATCTTCCGCCAGGCGATCCACGTTGTTCTCTAAACCGTAGAGCGCACCGGCAGCGATGATACCGGCTTGGCGCATGGCACCGCCGATCCGCTGCTTCCATTGCCACACGGCTTCAATGAAGTCCGCTGATCCTGCCATGGCGGCACCAACAGGGGCACCCAGGCCTTTGGAGAAATCGATCCAGACAGTATCCGCCGTCGCACCGTATTCAGCTGCACTCACACCTGTCGCAACAACGGCGTTGAGCAAGCGTGCGCCATCCATATGGACAATCAGGTCCGCTTCCCGTGCGGCAGCGCTGACGGATTGTACGGCTTCCAACGGCCAAGCGACGCCACCGGCCATATTGGCGGTGTTCTCAATCTCAAGCAGGCGGGTTTTTGGCGCGTAGCGGCTGGCGGGGCGGGTTGCGGCGCGGACGGTGTCTGCGGTGAACATGCCCCGGTCGCCCGGAAGCGCTGTCATTACAGCACCAGCAAGGGCCGAGGGGCCGCCGCCTTCGTAATTCAGGATGTGGGAGGTTCCGTGGCACAGAATTTCGTCGCCAGGGCGGCAATGCACCATCAGTGCGATTTCATTGCACATGGTACCAGATGGCAAAAAGACCGCCGCTTCTTTGCCCAGCAGGTCCGCAACTTTTTCGCAGAGCGCGTTAACGGTTGGGTCTTCGCCGCGCTGCTCATCGCCCACTTCGGCGTTCGCCATGGCGCGCCGCATCGCATCCGAAGGACGCGTCTGGGTGTCGCTATAAAGGTCGATCATAGGCCTTAGTTCAGGCTGCTGGTCGCCGGTAAGGCCAGGTAAAACATGAGGAAAACGATCAACGCACCGGCACCATAACCACCAATCGTCGTCCAGATGTTCATCCGGTCTGGCATTGGATCATTTGGATCTTCTTCAAGCATAACCGCCTCACTCTATATTCTTAAAACATCTGCGGAGACTTTGCCGGTCATCGCCGTCGCAGTCAATTGCCGCTTCGCTTCTAACCAATATGTCAATCAGATTCATTAAATGTCGTTAGCGCGTATTTACCACAGATTTATAGGCAATCCGTATTGTGCTGGATGAGTTCACAAACCAATGCGCCATTGCGCCACTGAAAACCTAGCTGAGAAAGACGGGAGCCTATCTATGCCGCAAGATCGCAAAGCTAAAAATCAAAAGGGTTTTACCCTTGTCGAATTGATGGTCGTCGTCTCGATCATCGGCATTCTGGCCGCTATCGGCATTCCCCGCGTTTTCGCTTATGTCCGCGCCAGTGAAACAGCAGAAGTCAGCCAGAACGCGGGCCGCATTCTTGCGGGCGTCAAAGCTTATGGCGACAGTCAACTCAAAACCCCGGCCGCGATTGTAACTGACATAAATGGCACTGGGCTCACGCCAGACGGTACAGCGGGGACGGAGCTCGCGACGATCATTCCGTTTTTGGTTCTGCCTGCCGACGCGAATTTCGACTACGACATCTCCGCTATCGTTGCGTCCGCTGGCCCGCAGAACGGCGAACCGGTGGTATGCATCACCGCAACCGGACGGGCGACGGCTGGTGTACCTGGCGGACAAATCATATATTCGGCGTCGCCGAGCAAAGCTGGTGGCTGGGACGGGCGTATGAACCGCACGCCTTATATCAACGGCGAGAGTGATCTAACCGGCGCGACTGAAGGCGGGTATTGCGACGTTACGGGCACCGCGCAAGCAACTTGCACCAGTTGTTAAGCAAACCAGAGGTAACCTCCAGCCAGGACACATCATAACGCGAGCCTGGCCGAATGAGCCCTCTGGATAAATCTGAGATCAACGTGACGGCGCCCCGGGAAACCGCGGGTGCCGTTGCTGCGCTAGATGCCCAATTAACGTACCTAAAGCCAGAGGATATGGCTGGCACCGACCTGCGCTTCGTCGATTGGCGCTTCATCGGCACGGGCGGGTCTGCGGATGTCTACAGAGTGTTCGATCGGTTCCTTAGCATCGACCTCGCGATCAAAATCTTGAAGCGGGATTCGCCAGCGGGGCGCGATACAATCCGCAATGAAGTGCTGATTTCCCGCGCGCTGCGCCATCCCTCCATTTGCCCCGTGCATGACATTTATTCCGGCGATCACGGCTTCGGTGTCATCATGGATGTGCTGGAAGGGTATGACTTGAAGGTCTGGGCGAAGGTCAACAACACCGCCCATAGCCGCATTGTTCACCGGGATTTGAAGCCCGCGAACATCTTCCTCATCAATGGCTCCATCGAGCAACCGCTGATTATGGACTTCGGCCTATCGCTGTTGGACCAGTCTGAAATCCAAGGCTCCCACGCTGGCACGCCGCGCTACATGGCGCCGGAACAGCATGGCGGCGTCGCTGATGCCCGGTCTGATATCTTCGCACTGGGCGTTATGGCCTATGAGCTGCTAACCGGAGGGCGCCGCCCACTTGGCGAAACCGTAAGACGGCCAACAGCTCAAGAATGGCAGACCCTTACAATTGCACCGCCAAGCGCACACTGCGCCCTGATCAACGGACCGATTGACCGCCTGATCTTACAAATGCTGCAGTATGACCCAGCGAAACGCCCATCAAGTGCGGCGGAAATTGTGCGGGCGCTGAGAGCAGCATCACAAACGCGGGCAGAAGCCCCAACGGCCGCCAGCGCGCAGAAATCAGCCCATGCAACAGCGACGCTGGCGCCGGGAAAATACGTTATTGGCTCACCGCCGACATCCCAATACGCTGCTGAAAAGCCTATGCGCCGGGTGCAGCTCACCGGGTGCCGAATTGCCCTTCGGCCCGTGACCAATGCAGATTATCTGGCATTCTGCCGCGAAACCGGTGCCGCCCCGCCGCCGCTGATTGAATATCCCGTTTTTGGCGCTGCAACGCACCCGGTCGTTAGCGTGGATTGGGCAATGGCGAATGCTTATGCCGAATGGGCCGGTGGTCGCTTGCCAACCGAGGCCGAGTGGGAGGCCGCCGCTAAAGCGGGTGCGACAATGCAAGTTTATCCGTGGGGTGATGGTGATTTGAAGCCGGAATCCGCCAATGCCGATAACTCGGTTGGCGGCACAACCCCTGTCGGTGCTTATCCCCTTGGCGCGAATGGCCTGGGCCTTGAAGACATGGCTGGGAATGTTTGGGAATGGTGTGCGGATGCATTTGACGAACGCGCTTACCGCTCCTTCCGAGATGCCTTCCCTGATCCCATCACGGAGCCATCGGGCAGTGCTGACCTTGTGACCGTAGAGCGGGTCCTGCGCGGCGGTGCGTTTGACGCCCTACCCGCCATGTGCCGGACCGCCTTCCGCCACCGCGCTCCTGCAAATGCAGCCCGCAAAACCATCGGCTTCCGCATCGTCTTCGATTTTGAAGAGAGGACACCCACTTAAGATGGGCGATCCATCCCAAGGGCTGAAGCAAGTATAAGGCTCCACCAAGCCCCACCCGACTTATGATGATGACCAAACCTTCGACCCAGACCAGACTGAGTACGGGGAAGGCACGCCTGCCATCACGCCCACGCAAGGAAGCTTAGCCGATTCCGTACCAGAAGACGTGCGCGACAACCCCGTCGTCGCCAAATTGCTCGCAGAAGCAGAGCGCCGCCAGAAGTTAACGACTGGCGAAATAACAGAAGCTGAATCCGCAGCACCAGCTGTGGAGCCAATTGAGGCCGGACCGTTCGGCGACGATCAAACGCTGATGGACACACATCTGCCAGAGCCGCAGCAACCTGCAGATGACGAGACGATTGCAGACGATTTGACGTCCGAGCCTTTAGCCCCAGAGCCCCATAACCCGCCCCCAATGACGGCTTCCGACCAACAGCCGGTCCGGTCAACATCGAACGACCCAGCACGCTATGGTGGCGAATCACGCCTGCTGCGCGGCCTGGCGCGGAGCTTGGTTGACGGCGGTGCATTGTCGGAACGCCGCGCGGTATCCTTAGCGATGCAGGCGCGCGACGGTGGTGTTGGCTTCATGCGGGCGCTGGCATCTGACCGGGCAAGCGTTGACCTGTTCGCCATCTATAAAGTCATCGGTGAACTTGTTGGCGCAGACCCAATCTCCAGCCGCAATGAAGCCGTGCAGCGCATGACAAACAGCGACTGGCTGCCTGCGGAAATGGTCGAGCAGTGGCAGATCCTGCCGCTCCTGTCCGACGATCCAGACACTGTCATGCTGGCTGCTGTCGATCCGTTTGATATCGTGGCGCTGGACTGGGCGCGCGCGAGATCTGGCACACAGAAGGTCCGCGTTACACCGATCCATCCGGATGTATTTTACGACAGCCTCGGCCGCTACCACTCCCTACAGGAAGACGTAGCGGACGGGGACGGCATGTTCACACCGATTTCCGTCAACTGGACCAAAGAAGACCTTGAACGCGCCGACCTCACCCACATGGATATCCCAGCGGCGGTCGATTACATCCTGCACACAGGCTTTGAGCTTGGCGCATCGGATATGCATATTGAGCCCACCGGTGACGGGCTGATCGTGCGCTGCCGCGTTGATGGCGTGCTTCGGGAAGAAATCAAACTGCCACGCGATGCTGCAGCCATGGTGGCCTCCCGCATTAAGGTCCTGGCGAACCTGGACGTGGCCGAACGGCGAAAACCGCAAGATGGCCGCATTGGCGTCGCGATCCAGGGCCATCCAATTGATGTTCGCGTGTCATCCCTGCCGACCGTCAACGGCGAAAAGATGGTTCTCCGACTGCTGGACGAAGGCTCACTGCGCCCCCGCATCGAGGACATTGGCCTGACTGACCGCGAGATGCGCACCCTGGCCGATAAGATCAGTGCGCCCTACGGCCTGATTTTGCTAAGCGGGCCAACCGGGTCTGGGAAAACAACAACACTCTATTCCTGCCTTGCTGGCATTGACCGGATTGGGCGGAATGTTGTGACCGTCGAAGACCCGGTTGAGTACCGCCTTAAAGGCGTTCACCAAACCCAGGTGGATGAGAATATTGGCCTCACATTCTCCGGCGGCCTTCGCGCCATGCTGCGCCAAGACCCGGACGTGATCATGGTTGGTGAGTGCCGCGATAAAGTGACGGCGCAGATGGCCGTGCAGGCGTCTCTCACGGGCCATCTCGTGTTCTCGACCATTCACGCCAATGATGCTGTCGGCGTTGTCAGCCGCTTGATGGATATGGAGATCGATCCGTTCCTGATCGCCAACTCTGTCAGCATGACCCTGGCGCAGCGCCTGCTCCGTGTGCATTGCCCCCATTGCCAAACTGTTGTGGACGGGCGGGAGGTGATCTCCAACCTGCGCGCGGAAGGTGTTGGATCCTACAAGCTGGAGCGGTTGGGCATCAGCATAGCGCCTGACATGCCCTGTATCGTCACCCTTGGCTGCGGCCATTGCCGGCACACAGGCTATGTTGGCCGACAGGCCGTGTTCGAACTGCTGGCGATGGATGACGAAACCCGCGGTGCGATCATGACCAATCATTTCGATCTGCATGAATTCCGGCGGGTCGCCCGTAGTGGCGGCATGCAGTCCATGTTTGAGCACGCGCTGATCTTGGTGGAAGAAGGGCGCACCTCCTATTCCGAGGTCATTCGCGTTCTTGGTGAGGCCTAGCGGACCCCATGTTTTCCCCCGTATCCCTGACCGCCCGCTTTATCTTTACCCGACAATTCGCTGCGCTGCTGAAGGGTAAGTTGCAGCTTGCGGCAGCATTGGAGAACCTTTCGGCAGAGATGCCCAACGGCAAATTCCGTGTCATCCTGCAATCGGTGCTGAAGGACGTGTCCGCCGGTCGTGACATGGCGGATTCCATGAAGGAACACCCGAAAGTTTTCGGCCCGATCTATGTCAGCGTAGTCCGCTCTGGCCTCCGCTCCGGCAAGATTGATGAGGCGATGGACCAGCTTTCATCATACCTGGAGCAGATGGACGCGTTCTCGCGCAAAGTCCGCACCGCTCTCACATACCCAATCTTCGTGCTTGGTGCCTTCATCCTGGTCTTTCACATGATGATTTTCTCGATCCTGCCCCGGTTCGAGAAGATGTATACCGGCATGGGTCGTGAATTGCCGACATTGACCCAGGCTCTGCTCGATATGGGTGACGCCTATGCTGAGAACCTCCTGATACTCGGCGTTTTGGGGGCGTTTATCGTCGCGCTCATCACGTTCTGGCTTTCGAACGAGTCCGGGAAATATGTCTGGGACGTGATCAAGCTCAGGCTGCCGCTATTGGGACAGGTCGTACGTCTGGCAGCCATGGCACGGTTGTTGCGGACGGTCGGCATGCAGCTTCGCCATCGCATTCCAGCAGTAGAGGCATTGCGCATGGGCGCGGAAGCTGCTGCAAACCGCCGTATCGCAGACGCCGCCCGCGAGGCTGCAGATAATATCGAACGCGGCACATCCTTCGCCGAAGCCTTCCGGCGGGACCCGATATTCGGTGATGTCGTCGTTCGCATGATTGCATCGGGCGAGCAGGCAGGGACGCTGGATGTGTTGATGGTCGCTGCTGCGGATTACTTCGACACCCTATTGATGCAGCGTGTGAACGCCGTCACGTCCATGATCAATCCAGTGCTGACGGCCTTGGTCGGCCTCGGCATCGCCGGCATGTTGATCGCCGCTTTCCTACCGGTGTTTGAACTCTCCGGCAAAGTAAATTAGAGCCGCCATCCCCGGTGCACCGCGACGACGCCGCCGGTCATGTTGCGGAATGATGTTTGCTCAAACCCAGCTTCATCCATGAGCGCTAGCAATTCTTCCTGGCGCGGAAAGCGGCGGATGCTTTCAATCAAGTATTGATATGAATCCGCATCACCCGTTGTCAGCTTGCCCAGTTTCGGGATGGCGGCAAAGGAATAGCGGTCATAGGCCGCCTGCAGTGCCGCATTCTCCATGTGACTGAACTCCAGGCAGAAGAACCGGCCACCCGGGCGCAGCACACGGTGCATGTCCCGAAGGGCTTTCAACCTATCTGTCACATTACGAAGACCAAATGAGATCACGATCGCATCAGCCGAAGCATCCGGAAGCGGCAGGCGCTCAGCATCCCCCGTCACCCAACCAAGGCTGCCGCCATTTAGTTTCACGCCCCGGTCCATGGCCCGGTCACGGCCAACGCTGACCATGGCGGCATTGGCGTCAACGATCACAGCGTCGAGCGCGCCCTTGGCCGCCGCTTGGGCGCGGAAGCTGATGTCGCCTGTGCCGCCTGCAACATCAATCAATCGCTCTCCGGCCCGCGGTGCCAATTCGGCCACGAGCGAAGCCTTCCAGAAGCGATGAAGACCGCCGCTCATCAAGTCATTCATCAGGTCATAGCGACCAGCGACGGAATCAAATACGCCGCGCACCATGCGCGCTTTGTCCGCGCGCGGGACTTCGCGGTAGCCGAAGTCGATCGCATCGCCGCCGGAAGATCTGTCAATGGTGGAATCATGGTCTGTCATGGGCGTATTCGATAGCGCATTCGGCGTATCCGGGATAGGGTTTTGCATCATGCCAGAACTCCCCGAAGTCGAAACCACCATGCGCGGCCTCGCCGCCATCATCACCGGCCAGCGCCTTGCAAGGGTTGAGGCGCGGCGCCCAGATTTGCGGTTCCCGCTGCCGCCCGATTTCGCTGCACGGATGCAGGGGCAAACGGTCCTGCGTATCGACAGGCGTGCGAAATATATGCTGGCGAGGCTCGACGGCGGCCTGACCTGGCTCACGCATCTGGGCATGTCTGGGCGGATGATGGTCGGCCAAGGGCCTGCACCTGAACCCGCGAAGCATGATCACATCATCATCGAAACAGGCGGCGGCGGGTATGCCGTCTACCAGGACGCCCGCCGTTTTGGCTTTATGGATCTGTTTCCCACATCTGAGGAAGCAGCGCACCCACGCCTTGTAACGCTAGGTACGGAGCCGCTAAGCGGACTGACACCGGCTAGGCTGAAAGCGATGCTCGCCGGCAAATCTTCCTCGATCAAGGCGGCACTGCTGGACCAGCGGCTGATCGCTGGGCTTGGCAATATCTACGTCTGTGAGGCGTTGTTCCGCGCCCGTGTGCGGCCAGAGCGTGAAGCCGGGTCGCTGAAGCCAGCGGAGTTAAAACGCCTCACCATTGCCATCCCAGAAGTTTTGCACGAAGCCATTGCAGCAGGCGGGTCCAGCCTACGCGATTACCGCCAGCCATCTGGGGAGCTTGGCTATTTCAAAGCGTCTTGGGGCGTATATGGCCGCGAGGGTGAGGATTGCATCACCTGCGGCAAAAGCCATGTGCGTCGTGTCGTCCAATCCGGGCGATCATCGTTCTATTGTCCAACCTGCCAGCGGTAGGGTAGAAGACACCCGCAATTCAACGCCGCAAGACATTCCTAAAATCTCCTAGGGAGCCATCGCATGGCTGAGTTTATTCTGTCTGAAAAGAAGGGCCGCGTCGGCCTTATCACCCTGAACCGCCCAAAAGCGCTAAACGCGCTCTGCGCCCAGCTGGTCGAGGAAATGGCCGCCGCCATTGACGCTTTTGAAGCTGACCCAGAAGTCGGGTGCCTGATGCTGGCTGGTGGCGAGAAGGCTTTCGCGGCAGGCGCTGACATCAAAGAAATGCAGTCCAAGTCCTATATGGACGCCTATATGCAGGATTTCATTACCGTGCATTGGGAGCGGGCTGCCTCATGCCGCAAGCCGATCATCGCAGCCGTCCGCGGCTATGCGCTTGGCGGCGGGTGCGAAGTCGCCATGATGTGTGACCTGATCATTGCCGGTGATGATGCGAAATTCGGCCAACCAGAAATTAACCTGGGCACCATTCCTGGCGGTGGCGGTACCCAGCGCCTGACGCGCGCGGTGGGCAAGTCCAAGGCCATGGATATGTGCCTGACGGGCCGGATGATGGGTGCCGAAGAAGCCGAGCGTTCCGGCCTCGTCACCAAGGTCGTGCCAGCGGATTCTTTGCTTGAGGAAGCGTTGAAGCTGGCGGATTCAATCGCCGAAAAATCCTTGCCGATCGCGATGATCTGCAAAGAGGCGGTTGACCGGGCTTATGAGACAACACTGTCTGAGGGCGTGCGATTTGAACGCCGGGTCTTCCATTCAACCTTCGCCACCGAAGACCAAAAAGAAGGCATGGCTGCGTTTGCTGAAAAGCGTCAGCCCCAGTTCAAGCACAAGTAAAATTCAGGGATTGTGCGGTTCGGCGGGTCGTACCCGTTAGCCGCCCACTTTCTGCTTCAGAAGCTTGATCAGGCCGTCTAAGCCGCCTTGGCTACGGATGATGCTAGCAAAATCCGCCCGCTGGCTAACAACAAGGCTAATGCCTTCGACTATAATATCTGTGACCACGGCTTTGTCGTTTACGGTCTCAACCTGCCAAGCCACAGAAACTGGCGGTGAGCCTGGGCGCAGAACTTTGCTATCAACAACCGTACGGTCGCCAATCACCTTCTCGCTGCCGACCTCAAACTTCACCTGACCGTCTATCGAGTCGACGCGGCCCGCATACACATCAATGAGATAAGTCTCCATCAATGTGGTCAATTCCGAACGCTGCCCGGCATCCGCTCGGCGCCAATAGCGACCGAGCATGGACTGAGCCATTTGTTGGCTATCAAAGACAGAGCCTAAAATAGAGCGCAGCTTTCTCGTACGCTCAGCAGGCGCGATAGATTTGTCATTCAGAACTGGTTCAGCCTCACCCGCGAGACCAGCAATCAAATTGCGCTCAACCCCAGCCTTTGCAGGCGAAAGTGTGAGAACCGCCAGCGAAAGCACAACGAGGCTAGCGAACAGAAGCCGCAAAAATGGTGTGCGTGAATCGGCGATAGCGCGGGAATGCGGTCGCATAGTAACTCTAGCCCTCACGATGGAATGACGTATTGAAGACTGTCGCCGTCGATTGCGGCGTTGCTTCGTCGCCGAGATTTCGGATTTCATAAGTCCGGCGCTGGCGATACAGCGAACGCACGGCGGCGTAGTAATCCAACGAATTCCTTTTCAGGTCATCCAGAGGACCCAGCAGCCTATAACGCTGATCGACAATGCTGACAGCGCGAACGCCAAGCGTAGCCTCAACTGGCGCTTTCGCCAGGAGATAGGTCAGCGGATCAAGCCCCACATCGACGATGCGGCCAAATGCGTGGCGGGTGGACGATGGCCCAATCAGCGGCAGAACAATGTATGGCCCTGGAACGACCTGATATGACGCCAGCGTCTGGCCGAAATCTTCCTTGTGATGTGGCAAACCAAGGCCTGTCGCTGCATCAACGACCCCACCGAACCCGGCAATTGAATTGACGAACAGGCGCTTTGCCGCAATCTCCGCCCGATCCCATTCACCCTGCGCGACATCGTTCACAATGGTCAGCGGCAATGTGATGTGGCGGACGAAATTGAATACGAGTTCCTTGCCCGGATCCGGCATGAAATCCCGGTAAAGTACGGCTGCAGGGCGTAGGAGCACAAAATCCACGGCTTCGTTAATGGCAAAAACCATCCGGTTGGCGGGCTCAAACGGATCATTGGCAGCCAGAACGTCAGCGCGGTCCAACGGATCTTCCGGCAGCGTTGAGCACCCAGCTGCAACACCCGCCACGGTAATCACAAATGCGGCGTTGCGGATAGCTGTTCCCAGTTTCCGTAGGCTGTATCGCATCATATTTCCGTCCTGCCGAATTCACACTGACTATGCAGCGTTGCCTGAAGTGCGTCTATCCCAAAGGCGCGTCGAATCATTTTAACCGCCCGAACCGCCTCTTACCACACAAACCAACATATAGAGCGATAAGGTTAATGCAAAGGTGACTACCTATAGAATACGGCGGGTATGTGACGCAGACTCCACATTTTTGGGGCAGCAAAATCCATTGTAGCGCCGACGACTTACCTATATAACGCAATCTGCATATAGATTGGGCTTGTGTTGGATAAATTTGTCATAATGCTGCGCGCCGCCGCCGAAAGCGCGCGCCTTAGAATGCTGGCGCTTTGCGCGGCGGGCGAACTGTCCGTCACGGAGATCACGGACATCCTTGGCATGACGCAGCCCGCCGTTTCCCGGCATCTCAAAATCCTGGCAGAGGCTGGCCTTCTGGTCCGCTTCAGGGAAGGGAATTGGGTATTCTATCGCCTTGCCGATACTGGTGAACCTGCGCGACTTGCTCGCGTTCTGGTGGACTCCTGCAACCCCGATGATCCTGTCCGCATCCGAGACGCCAATCGCCTTGCAGAGGTCCGTGCGCGCCGCGCCCAGGACGCCCAGGCCTATTTCCACGAGAATGCGCCGCGCTGGCATGATATCCGCGCCCTGCATGTCGATGAGGCAATGGTGGAAGCACGGCTGCAAGCGCTCTGCCCTGCAGACTTCATCAATGACTACCTTGATGTGGGCGTTGGCGCAGGGCGCATTCTGGAACTGCTGGCGTCCCGCGCCGGTCGTGCAGCGGGCCTTGATAACAATCACGCAATGCTTGCCCTTGCCCGCGACCGGATGGCGGCAGCAGGCCATGCCCCCTGCAGCTTGCGCCATGGCGACTTATACGCGGCACCTTTTGATGACGCCCGCTTTGACATGATCACAGCGCATTTGGTGCTGCATTATCTGGATACACCCGGCCAGGCCATCCGGGAGATGGCACGACTGCTGGCACCAGGCGGCGTTGTTATATTGGCTGATTTCGCGCCCCATACCCTAGACAGGCTCCGCGAGGAGCACGCCCACCGTTGGCTTGGGTTCTCCACCGCGCAAATATCCCGCTGGCTTGAAGCCGCCGGGTTGATCCTGGATGCCGAGGAAGCCCTGCCCGGCGATCCGCTTACAGTATGCCTCTGGCGCGGTCGCAAACCCGCGCTTAAAGCCACCGCAAACCTTGCCCCCGCAACAGAGAAAGGCGCGACACCCCATGGCGCCGCCTGAAGTCAGCTTTGAATTTTTCCCGCCAAACACCGACAAAATGGCGGAGACGCTATGGCGTTCCGTCGAACGCTTGGCGCCGCTCGGGCCAAAGTTCGTATCCGTCACTTACGGTGCCGGCGGCACCACACGTGAGCGCACCCATGCAACCGTTGAACGGATTGTCCATGAGAAAGGCCTGACTGCCGCTGCACATCTGACATGCGTCGCTGCCAGCCGCACCGAGGTCAATGCAGTCGCCGATCGATACTGGGACGCTGGTGTCCGCCATATCGTAGCATTGCGTGGGGACATGCCAGAGCCCGGCCAGACTTACGCCCCAGCGCAAGACGGCTACGACTATGCATCTGACCTTGTGGCCGGATTGTTGGATCGCCATGACTTTGAGATCAGCGTCGCCGCATATCCCGAAAACCATCCCGAAGCCCGCAACGACGACGATGAGATAGAAAATCTTCGCCGAAAGCAGGAAGCCGGTGCGGCCCGCGCGATCACACAGTTCTTCTTCAACACTGAGGACTTTCTGCGCTACCGGGACCGGATGAGCGCTGGCGGTGTTGATATTCCGCTAGCGCCAGGCATTCTGCCCGTGACGAACTTCGCCGCCATGGTGCGGTTTGCTGGCCGTTGCGGTGCCAGCGTTCCGGACTGGGTGGCGGAACGGTTCGCCGGGCTCGAGAACGACCTTGAAACCCGCTCAGCCATTGCCGCTGCTATCGCTGTCGAGCAGTGCCAGCACCTTCGCCGGGAAGGGGTCGAGCATTTCCACTTTTATACCCTGAACCGGGCTGAACTAACGCTCGCAATCTGCCGGATGCTCGGCGTTGGCTTGGCCACGACGGCATAACGTGAGAGTCTGCTGCTTCGGATTCCGATTGATTCAGTGAGACGGGGGCCTTCATGTTTCGGAAAGTGTTCAAGATTGGGCTTAGCTTAGCGGTCATAGGCCTGATTGTCTTTGTCGGCCTGCTTGTGACAGACGGCAAAGAAGACATCACGCTGCAAAAGCCATCAGACACAGCGATGATGTCTGCTGAACGTGGTGAACTGCTGCTTGGGCTCGCGGGCTGTGTGAACTGCCATACCGATGTCAAGAATGACGGTGCTGTCCTTGCTGGCGGTCGCGCGCTTGAAACGCCGTTTGGCACGTTCTATGCGCCGAATATCTCTAGCGACACAGCAAACGGCATTGGTAATTGGAGCGAGGAAGACTTTGTCCGCGCCCTTCGCCATGGCCGCAGGCCCGACGGTGCCAATTATTTCCCTGCATTTCCCTATGTGGCCTATACGCGCATGACGGATGGCGACATGCTGGCAATCCGTACCGCAATCATGGCCCGCCCGGCAGAGGCCGGGCCTAATAAGCCCCACGATATTGGCTTTCCCTTCAATCAGCGCTGGACCATGCGCTTCTGGAAGCTGCTGCATTTCGATGCGGGAACATTTGAGAATGATTCCGCACAGTCCGCTGCATGGAATCGCGGCGCATATATCAGCGAAGCCGTGGCCCATTGCGGCGAGTGCCACACGCCACGTTGGCCTTCAGGCGGCCTGAAACGGGGGGCATGGCTTTCTGGCACCGCGAATGGTCCAGAAGGCGAAATGGCTCCAAACTTGACCCAGGACGAAGATACCGGCCTCGGCGGATGGACTGACCCGGACTTGGCGTTCCTGCTCACCGACGGCCTCAAAATCGACGGCGATGTCGTCGGCTCCGTCATGTACGAGGTCGTAGAGCATGGCACCAGCAAGCTGCCGGAAGACGATATCGCAGCGATTGTTGAAT
>Ga0206131_10004681_pt1 | contig 14860 bp, 10 predicted proteins | sample Helgoland_Spring_FD_148636 | JGI IMG/M metagenome (GOLD analysis project Ga0206131, IMG submission 148636) | Pelagic subsurface seawater microbial communities from Kabeltonne, Helgoland, North Sea - Helgoland_Spring_Bloom_20160517_1 | ecosystem: Environmental > Aquatic > Marine > Epipelagic ...
TAAACGAGGTGATTTCACGAGGCTCAAGACCAATAGAAACATGAGTGCTATCCATCAAAGAATAATTTTCGCCAAATATTTCAGTAAGTAATTCAGCGGCTACAGTAGACACAACTGAATGTCCAGAGGCATACTCTGGAAATGGAGGAGTTTCTATAAGCGGCTCCCAATCCGTAATATTCAAAAACTCTTGAGTATAAGTTTTTGGTCTCAGCAGATTTACTTTATACTTAGTATACCATGACGCGATAAAAGCATCAGCAATTCCAACTCCTACTAATGCATATGTACTAACCGCTTGTTCGAGATTAAACTGTTCCTGCTGGATAGCATAATTCATAATATAAGTCCAGTGCCCCGGTGGTGTCGAAGTTTCACCTGGATCATCTGCCCAGAACAGAGCTATATCCCTTTGCTCTTCTGTCATATTCTTATCATATGTCAATATTTCATCCATGTAGCCTCTAAATTCTGAATCAGGTTCTATACTGAATGGTACCTTAAGAGAAACATGGCATTGTATTCCATTATCTAAGAAAAAAGGGCGAATACTTTCCCAAAATGGTTCACAGGGATCAGAAGTAACTTCTGTAGGTTCCCATAATTCTGGATTATTGTTTCGCGATGGAATTTTGTAAAACGAGTAATATCTAGTCTCATCGAAATTATCTTTACGAATCCATTCTATAAGTTTGTTAGCTAACTCTTCTCCGTATTCCTCAGATCGCCGAAACACCTCTCCAGTAACCACTTGTTTACGAACACTTAACTGCTTGTTTTTTAAAATTTTAAAATCACTTTCTGAACCATGTATAAATCTCTTCAATAGCTCATCTGTTGAAAGATAAACGGTGTTTATAATTACTGTTGGCCAATCGTAGATTAATGCTGGATCTGGTCGAGGTAAATCCTCCAGATCTGTAAGTTGCCCTACAAAACTGTTATAACCAACCATACCAGGTAAAGCAGCCTCATATGCCGCTACACCTACATATGAGTATATGCGAGATGCCACAGGTGGTTTTACTCTTTGGTATGCAACATGCTTGTAAATTATTTTCCACCAATCAATCATTATGCTTGGCTCAAATGACTTAGTCTGGATAGAGTTAATATTTGATATATCATTATTATTGTTGTTCTTACAAGAACCTAACAACGTCATAATACCTAAAACTAAAAAGAAATTTAATTTTGAACCCATTTCATGTTTTTTTAAAAGCTTACCCCCATTAACAAATATAATTATTTATTCTGATTATATTTGCTAACAACGTTATATAAAATCAAGAGTTTAATTCAATGTTATTAACACAATAAGACAGAATAAACTATTCACAACAAAAAGAAATAACAAATTTTTAATTCACTTTCAGAATTATAATAAAAATAAATATATAGTTATCTTAATACTTAAACTATTGATCGTTCTTGTCTTTAATTTAGAATTTAATAATTCGAAATTATTTCATATGTTTATTCCAAGATTAAAGAAGATAAAAATGTTCTACAGAGTAACAAACTATAGTTCGATTTCGATATATATCGTGCTAATTCTGAGTATAAGTAGTATAGGATGCTCTGGGGATAAAGAAATAAAAAACCTAAATCATACAAAGATAAAGAAAGATGATTTTAGAGCTCTTAATGAAGATTCAGAAAAGCTCTTCGATATATTAACCGGAGAGACTACAGGCATAAAATTCAATAATGAAGTTGCACTCAATAGTGAATTTTGGAACTTCACTAACTATTACAATGGTGGTGGAGTTGGTGTTGGTGATATTAATAACGATGGCTTACCTGATCTGTATTTCAGTGCAAACAAAGGTCCTAATGCATTATATCTGAATAAAGGAGATTTACAATTTGAAGATATTTCATCAAAATCTAACTTAGGTCAATTTAATGGAGAATGGACTACTGGTGTGACTATGGTTGACATCAATAATGATGGCTGGATGGACATTTATGTCTGTAGCTCTAACAATGTTGATTCACCCGAACTACGCTCCAATTTGTTTTTTATCAATCAGGGTGATATGACTTTTAAGGAGATGGGTAAAGCTATGAATGTAGCTGACACCAGTTTTTCTACTCATGCGGCCTTTTTAGATTATGATAATGATGGGGATCTTGACTTGTATGTGCTAAATCATCCCATTGATTTTAACGACAGACGAAAGATAAATAATCACGAAAAAATAGAACTCGAAATAAATATGAGTGACCATCTGTACAAAAACAATGGCGATATGACATTTACAGATGTCTCAATGGAAGCTGGAATTAACAACCATGGTTTTGGTCTTAGTGTAAACACTTGCGACTTCAATAATGATGGATGGACTGACATATTTACTACTAACGACTGGGGATTACAAGATCAATATTACATCAATCAAAAAGACGGTACATTCTTAGATATGTCATTAAGTAAATTTACCAAGCAGAGTTTCTCTTCTATGGGAAGCGTTATTACCGATTTCAACAACGACGGATATCCTGACATTTTTGTATCGGAAATGGAATCGGAAGACCTTTCAACACACAAATCCTATGGACACGCCAAAGCCTCTTTAGGTTTTTACCGTAAAATGCACTTAGCTAATTATCATCACCAGTTTTTTAGAAATGCACTTCATATCAACAATGGAGATGGCACATATACAGAACGTGCTAGGGCTTCTAATGTAGCATCTTCAGATTGGAGTTGGAGTTCATTATCCGCTGATTTCGATAACGATGGCTGGAAAGATCTTTTTGTGGCGAATGGATTTCCCCAAAGAGCCGAATTAGACAAACGGCCTAAATTGGCTCAATTCAAAGCTGATTTCAGAAGAAAAAAGACTCCCGGAATTGAGTCATTTATAGAATCAGGAGGAACATTAGATTTCCAAAGTATCAATCGAATTTATCGCAACAATAAAGACCTTACGTTTACAGACAATACTTATAATTGGGGCACTAATTATAACACGGCTTCTTTTGGTGCTCTTATCGTTGACTTAGATCTAGATGGAGATCTTGATATTGTTTCGAACAATACGAATGATGAAGCATTCATATATAGAAACAACTATGATAGAATGTCGGATATAAATAATTATTTAAGAATCTCTCTAAAGCAAGAAAGCAACAACAGAGACGCATTAAATGCACGAATAGATATCTATAGTCAAGGTGCGACTCAGAGTGAATATATCTCAAGTACGAAAGGATATTTATCCAGCTCAGAAAAAGTAACACATTTTGGTCTGGGCACACGTACTAAGGTAGATAGCATAGTAATTACTTGGCCGGATAACAGTTACGAAAAATTCAATATCGATAACATTAATCGCCAGATAGAACTAAAAAAAGGAACGGGTAAAAGAATACTCGTTCGCAATCAAAATGTAATATCCCAATCATTTGATGAAGTATTTATCAAAAATAAAATACTACATAAAGAAAATAAATTCGATGATTTCCGTAAAGACCAATTGAAGCCTAGATACCATAGTACTATTGGCCCTGCAATAGCAGTATCAGATATTAATGGAGATGGTGTTGAAGATTTTTATGTGTCAGCAGCTAGTGGTTCCTCAGGTCAATTTTATACACTAATAAAAGACAAAATTGAAAAAATTGGTTCTTTGTCAATAGATAAAGAAATTGAAGAAACCGGCGTGCTATTATTTGACGCTGACAATGATGGCGATATTGATATGTATATATGCTCTGGAGATATAAACAACGAAGAAGGAAGCGATGCTTTAACAGATTATCTCATGATTAATGATGGTGAGGGAAACTTTACTCGTGACAATAAAGCCCTACCGAATATTAAAAGTGTGACCAGTACTGTTACCGGTGCAGATGTTGATAGAGATGGGGATATAGATCTATTTGTTGGTAGTAGATACCTAAAAAATGAATATCCACGTATTGGAAGAAGTGCCTTACTAATAAATACCAACGGGAAATTTGAAGATGCTACAGCAAAATGGAAACTTGATCTCAGTGATATTGGTATGATATCTACATCACTTTGGACTGATATAGATCAAGATGGTGATCAAGACTTAATTATTGCTGGTGAATGGAGTATTATCAATGTATTTGAAAATACTGGAAATTCGCTAATAAATATTAGTGCAAATCTAGGATTAGAAAAGACAGGAGGTTGGTGGAATAGCATAACTGGAGCTGACTTAGATAAAGATGGAGACATAGATTATATATTGGGAAACCAAGGTAATAATGTGAAATATAAACCAAAGGAAGATGAGCCTTTGAAAATTTATCACGGAAAGTTTGACAAAAATGATGATGAAGATTTCGTAATATCACATTACTATGAGGGCAAAGAATATCCAATCCATTTCCTTGAGGACCTTGGTAAAGAGTACAGTTTTATCCGCAAAAGATTTAAGTCTCATAACAAATTTGCGTTGACCACTACTGAAGAATTAGTTGGGACTGAGCGAATAGCTAGAGGCCAAATACTTACCGCTGATATATTTGAAAGTATAATCCTTTGGAACGATAATGGAAAATTCAGAATACAAAATCTACCAAATGAAGTACAAGCGTCAGTGGTAAATGGTATTATCGCTGAAGATTTCAATGAAGATGGTCACCTAGACATCCTTTTGCAAGGTAATTTATTCGATTTTCTTCCGCAATATGAAAGGCAAGATGGAATAATGGGATTGTGTCTATTAGGGAATAGTAAAGGTCAATTTAAAGTAGAAAATTATGTAAAATCTGGCTTTGAAGTAAAAGGAGAAAATAGAGGATTAGCAATACTAAACCTCAACGATGAAAAATACATTCTTAATGGTGTCAATAACGACAAGCTTAAAATATTTAAACTTAAAAGTCAAAATGATTGTGTAACAATTAAATTAAATCCTGACGAATTTGCTTTAGACATAGCATACAAAGATGGAAGCAAAGAAAGAAAAGAAATTTATTATGGTGATTCGTACTTATCGCAATCTTCAAGAAACAAATGTATTGACACCACTAAGATAAGCAGTGTTCATGCAATTAATTATAATGGCAATCTTCGAAAACTGTTTAATTAATAATAAAAATTATTTATTGTTATAGTTTAAAACTAGTTCAGAAAACAAGTAATCAAAAATTGAAATAGTTGGTCAAATTTTAAAAAAAATAGTAAGTAAATATGTGAACTTAATCATTTAATTGTTTTTGTAATATTGATAGATACCCATTTGTTTTCTATGTTTTAACCAAAATAATAGTTGTAAAAATTTAGGCATTTCATCTTTATAAGAACCCGCAACTCCTCTTCGATAAAATTTGTTCGCTTTATTCTTTTTTTCAGACTCATTTTTAGTATTTCCAGTACCATATTTAGAGAGTCCTTTTTTCTGCGACATAAAAGTTGGTAATTTTTCTATTTGAGGTTCTGGTAGATTCATAATGTTTCTTAAACGTTCCATTTGTTCTATAGGGTCGTTTATTAGGTCTTCATATTTAATTATAATACTTGCGCTATTCGCCCATTCATTTACATGATTTGACCACCCCCCAGAAAAACTGTTGCCTATTCCTAAAACAATCTCAAAAAGGTGAAGTAGGTATTTTTTATTTATCTTTTTTATATCTTTTCGATGATGCGCTAGAGAAACAGAGGCATCACGTCCGTCACGAATTAAATAAATTGATTTTATTGATTTATATTCTTTTGGAAGTTGATAAGGTAAGAGGTGCGTTTTAACTACAGCGAATGAGTCAAAATCTGGATTTATTTTTTTGTTTTTTCCTAGATGATAATGACCTGACGAGATACCATAGACTTCAAAAAGGATATTTCTAAAAAAAGTATTTCCAGAACGCGGAAATGAAGCTAACCAAATCATATGCAGAAAAATTTAACTTTTAAAAAGTTCTTTTAACTTAACAATATTAATAATAATTGGACACATTTAGGTTTCTTTTAAAATATTTAGTAGAAATTTATCAGAATATTTCATTTTTAAAAGAAAAAATTAATTTTAATTTGACTTATCATATTAAAATAATTATAATTAAAAAATTTTAAAAATAGTATTAAATTATTTCTTTATTTGATTGTTATTAATTCTAGCTACTATTTATTTTTTAAAAAGTTAGACGGGTTAAATAAGCAGTTATGATAAATAATTAATAATTTATTATATTTTAGTGGTATTATTTGAAATTTCATTAATTTTTAATAGTAATTAAATATTATGAAAAAGACAAATCATTTAAGCATAATGGTAGTAATAATATTATTAGTTATATGCATTAATGAACGAAAGAAAAAAGTTGTAAAAGATTATGTCAATTTAAACAATGTTTTCTTAGAAAAGGTAGAAAGAGAAACTCATTCGCAAAAAATATCAAAAACGAAAAAAAAATGTTAAGCGCAAAAAAGACAATATTATTTTTTAAGTTTGGATTAGTCTTTTGGATGTTTTGGGTTCTTGTCAATTATCTTATACAACACCCTTCTTATTTTTATGCGGCGACTCATAGTCCCTATATAAAAACCATTTTTTATCTAATTTTAATTTCTATTGGGGTTTTCTTTTTATTGTTTTCTAAGAGCCATTTTAAGTGGCGAGGATGGAAGATATATACTTTTGTTTTAGTAGCATTAATGTTCGTTTATAATAGTTTTGCTTTAGAGGCATCAATAGCTAACGCAGGTGCGTTAAAGTCCCAAATATTTTTTTTAATAAATAATATTTTTCTTCACCTCGGTACATTTTTAATCTTTTTATGTTGCTATGCTGCAGGTAATAAATTTCTTAAACAATTTAAAGACATATTAAATAAACATCATAATTTTATACTTGGTGTAGCTTTAGGAATGGGGTTACTCACTTTATTATTGATGATATTGGCTGCTATAGGTTTTCTTCAAATTTGGGCAATTGCTCCCATACTATTATTTTTATTAATATGGCAACGAGAGAATTGCTGGTCTTTTGTTAAATATGTTTTTTGGAACCCTATCGATACTAAAGGTGTTAGTTTTTGGTCATTTACAGTTATTATTATAATTCTAATTTTTACAGCTTTTAATTTAGTAGGAGCGTTAAAATTTTTTCCACTTGGTTATGACGGGGCTGTATTATATCAAAATATAACAAAAAATTTAATTGATACTCAATCTTTAATAAAAGGAGGGCAAGCATACAATTGGTCACTCTTTACCAGCTTAGGTCCTTTACTCTATGGTGGAATGGTGTTTTCTATTTTTCTTTCCCATATTATGGGTGTTTTTTCTATATGGGCTATGTTTCATTTAGGGCGTATTTTTTTAACTAATGCTTCAACTTGGATAGGAGTAGCTATCTTCTATACATTGCCAGCGGTTAGTTTTCATAATTTTATTGATGAAAAAGTAGATCTCGGTTTTCTTTTTATATGTATAGCAATAGTTATTTTCTTTTTAAGTTATGCTAAATTTTTTAAGTATAATTTTTTAATAAAAAACAAAACTTCAATTAGGTTTTTTGGTCTTTTAGGTTTTTTAATAGGCTTCGCTTTAGGAATAAAATATCTCGGTGTGTTAACTTTAATTGCCATCACATTAATGATTGTCTATCAATGGGGAGGTATCAAAGCCTACCTTGGAGTGATGCTCACTGTGATAGCAATTCTATTTTTGTTGAAAGTAAATACTTTTGGTTATTTAGAGATTTCTTCGATTCAACGTCTTATTGTTGTTATAACTTTTAGTCTTTCAGGTTTTGGTTTGTTATTATTTAATTCTAAAAAATTTGATTGGGTAGGAGGTTTCAGTTTAGCTAAAAACATAGGTACTATGCTAATTGTTATGTTTTTGAGTTTTATGCCCTGGATGATTAAAAATGTTATTGAAACAAATAATATTTCAGAAAAAACTTTATGGTATGGGAAAACTGCTCGAGAACCCCTAAAATCTCACTATTCCTTTTTAACCGAAAATAATATTCCAAACAAAATAACAGAAAAGCATAAACAAGGAATCACTGAATACCTTGGAGAACAACAGGTATCAGGTTATGATAGTGAAGACTTTATACGTGAATTTAAAAGTTTGAATAACCAAGAAATAATTGCTAAAGATAGGATTAAAAAAAACAGTGTTAATTCTGGTAAACGAGAAGAAATACTAAGGTATTTAGGATATGAAGCAGGATTAAATCGTTATTTATCACTTCCTTATGATGTGATTATGGGTGTCAACATACCAAATAAAAGAGGAGTAAATATTGGGTTTTTATTTTTGTTTTTTCTTCCTTTATTTATACTTTCTCTAAAAAAAGAAAAAATATTTAATATTAAAAACAGCATAGGTTTTTTTGTTTTTGGTGTTATACTTTTACTGAGCTGGAAATCAGCTATGATCTCTAAAGGTTCTGGATTAGATTCTGAAAAGTATTTCAGTAATTTTTATCAAAATTCAAGCAATAATTTTCTTGACTTAAGCAAAGATATTTATTTACCTCTTTTTAAATTACAAACCAGTATTAGTGAGTTAATTCAACCATTATTTAGTATATTTTCAAAAATGGTATTCCCATTGATTTTATGTTTGCTTATTTTATTTTGCATACTTGTAGCTTGGATTGCAAAAGACAACTGGCAAAAATTTAATCAATCTGTTAAATTAGTAATACTATTTGTATTGACTTATGGATTTTTATGGTGGATATTTGGGAATGGAATACCCTACTATGCTTTAATTATTTGGTTATTATCCTGTTTATTAATTGCATACTATTATGAAAATCTCTCTCTTTTTATTTATAAAGGCTCAGTTTCTTATACTAAAACGTCAATTCAGATATTATTTTCATTTTTTTTAACATTGAATGTATTAGGACACTTTTCTAATGCCAGCAATGATTTAAATCAACTAAGTAATGTTTTTCATGAACCATTTATAAGCCATTATTCTAATAATTTTATTTTCAACCAAAATTTTGATAGCCCCCAGTCGATTGTTGGTCCGGCAACTGATTTACTAAATAAGGATATTTCAAAAAAAATCTATCGCGTTGGAACCTTTATGAATTACCATATTAAAGACAATTTTGTAAGAGTTTTTGAAGACAATCAATTAAGTTTATTTAATCAGGTGAGTGATGCATTACAGGATCCAAATGATTTTTTAACTGTACTTAAATTAAATGGTGTAAAGCATATTGTGTTTAGTTTAAAAGTTGCAACCATTGATCAAACCCCTGAAAAATCTTTAACTGATAAAGCGCAGCGGCTTGTGAAAATTTTAAATAACAAAGATAAAATCCGATTGGTGATGACCAATAATAAAGTTAGTAGAACAGATAAAAGAACTAATAAAACAAAAATAAGTTATGGTCTGGTTGGAAAAACAGTCGAGCAAGGAAATATTGCTATTTTTGAAATATTATAATTTTTATGATTACAAAAGATGATATATGGATTTTTTTACCCGCTTATAATGAGGCTACAGTAATAAGGGGTGTTATTAAAAATCTAAAATCTTATGGTTACGAAAATCTTGTTGTTGTAGATGATGGAAGCTCGGATAACACTTTTAAATTTTCTAAGGAGGAAGGTGTAAGAGTATTGCATTTATCATTAAATAGAGGTGTTGGGGCTGCTGTTAGAGCTGCTATACTTTTTGCAAAAAAAAAGGATATTAACTTTATGGTTTTTATGGATGCTGACGGACAGCATTTCCCCAGCGAAATAGAAAAATTAGTAAATGAATTACAAAAACAGAGAGCCGATATTGTAATTGGTAGTCGTTTTTTAGAGCTAGAGTCCAAAATACCATTTTCAAGAATTGTTTATAATAAGATAGCAAGTGTCTTCACATATTTTGGAAAATCAACAATAACAGATAGTCAATCTGGATTTCGGTTACTAAATAAAAAAGCTATTAATAACTTAGACCTTAATATAGATGGATACGGTATTTGTACAGAGATGATTTGGAAAGCTAATTCCATGAAACTAAATTTAGTAGAAACATCGATTAAAGTTCAATATACTGAATACTCTCAAAGTAAGGGTCAAAATTTATGGAAAGGAATACAAACTGCTTTTAATCTATTAAAAAATATTTTATATGAACATTAGAACATTTCAGATAGTAGTGCCATTATTAGCTGTAATTTTTATTTTTTGGCAATTTTGGAAAATATATAATTTTAAAATAAAATTGAAAGCTATTTGGCCAGGAATATTAGTAGCTTTTTTTATCTCTATTATTGCGTTGTTTCCTGATGTCACTACAAATTGGTTGGCTAAGACTTTAGACTTTAAGAGTAATGTTAATGCCATCATTTTTATCTTAATTGGAACTTTGTTTGGCACCGTAATTATACTCTATGATTTATACAAGAGACAACAAAAAACTATTACAAAACTAACAATTGAATTATCTTTAATAGTGGCTGATAAAGATGACGTTGATTCATGAGAATATTATTCGTTTTAGAGCATTTTTACCCTTATATTGGTGGGGTTGAGCAATTGTTTTGGCAATTGTCAAAGTCTTTAGTTGCAAGGGGTCACGAGGTTAAGGTAATCACAACAAGATTTGACAAAAAACTTCCTCAAAGGGAATTTGAACAGGGAATAAGTATTTATCGTGTTAATTGTGATAACCGTTTTTCTTTTTTTATAAGAAGTATTCCAAGTATTTTTAAAAACGTTAAACATTTCGATTTAGTCCATACAACAACATATACTGCAGCAACACCTGCATGGCTAGTATCTCGTTTGAGAAATAAAAAATGTGTGCTTACTTTTCATGAGTATTGGGGAGAATTATGGAATCAATTACCTTATCTCAATTTTACACAAAGAATTTTATATCGCACTTTTGAGCGAATGGTATCTTATCTGCCATTTTCTAAAATTATAGCCGTTTCAAAATTCACACAACAAAAACTTATTAACGCCGGAGTAGATCCATCTAAAATTAATATGATTTATAATGGACTGGATTATAATAGTATCGAAAAATTGAGTAATAAAATTACTTTTTCAGATCTGAAAAATATAAAAAAAAGAAGATCACTTGATTATATTTTTGTAGGTAGACTTGGGGTTTCAAAAGGCATAGATATACTTCTAGAAGCTTCAGATGTTTTTCTACAAAAAAATCCTGAAGCTAACCTAAAACTTGTAATACCTAAGCTACCTGAGAAAATATATAATCTTGTAGTAAACAAAATTAATAGTTTTACATGTGCCAATCAAATTACGTTGATGCATAATTTAACAAAAGTAGCGTTGTATGAACAAATTAAACGAGCATCCTTTATTGTAATACCTTCCTATTCAGAAGGATTTTGTTTTGTTGCTGCAGAGGCCTGTGCATTAAACATTCCTATTGTTAGTTCACAATGCGGCTCTTTGAAAGAAGTTGTGAGTGGAGATTATATAGCTATGGATTCACTTACAAAAAATGGATTATTTGAAGCATTACAGAAAGCCAAAAAGAAACAATGGCAATTTAAAGAAAGTGTGCAATTTCCGCTATATAAAAGTATAGAGCAATATGTATATTTGTATAAAGAAATAATAGATGGATAATTATACCTACACTTTACCCAAACAATCAAATAAGTTTTTACTACACGAGTTATTGAAACTTAGATTATTAGCAGATCTTAAAAGGTCACTTCTTGGTTGGTTTTGGTTATTAATACTTCCAGTATTTGCAATTTTAACATGGATTTTCATGAAAGGTGCTGGAATATTTGAACCTGGTAAAATGGAAATTCCCTATACAGCTTTTGTATTATTAAGTACTACCATCTGGGGGCTATTTTTTGATACATATAAAAATTGCAGCCAAATTTTTATAACCTATGGTAAGACACTTTTAGTAAATAAACTACCTATTAACATAATCATCTTTAATGAGTTTATTGTAGGAGCTATTAAATTTTTTATCCCTTTTATTTTTATTATAGCTTATTTCTTGTACATTGGAATTTCATTGCACCCATTGGTTTTTATCTTTCCAATAGTATTACTCCCTCTTCAACTTTTCGGAGCTGCAATTGGTCTATTAACAGGGCTCTTTAGTGCTCTAGCAAAAGACTTCACGTTTTTGATGGATAATTTTATCAAATTACTTTTACTACTTAGTCCAGTAGTCTATACACCAGAAATATCGACAGGATTATTAGCAGAAGTTATTAAATACAACCCATTAACATATTTAATAAGTAGTACTAGAAATCTATTTCTTAATGGAGAATTATATCAACCAATGATTAGTTTAACTTGTACATTGTGCGTTACTATATTATTTATTTTATTAACTCGGTTTTTTGTAATTAATACTGCAAGAATCCTAGAAAGAGAAGGAGTTTAGTGAATCCAATAAACAAAAAACATCATGAATATTGACGAAGTAACCTTAACACCGCCTCCTTTAATTAAAGTAACAGGTCTATACAAGAAGTTTTGTAAAGATCGTATCTCTAATATGTATTACGGTATAAAAGATCTTATTATATATTTTTTTGGTTTAAAACCAGATTACTCTTCATTACGTAAAAATGAATTCTGGGCATTGAATGATATTAATTTAAAAATTTATGAGGACGACATTATCATTTTAGCGGGCGTCAACGGTTCTGGTAAAACATCATTAACTAGAATGTTGACAGGAATCTATGAAAATGAAAGAGGTACTATTAAATATCACAAAAAAATTAAAAAAGTTATCAGTGTATTTGCAATTAAATCGGGCTTCAACCCTATATTGACAGGTAGAGAGAATATTTATTTGAAAGCAGCTTATTATGGAATGTTGCGTAAGGAAGTAGAAGCAAATATGAATTTTATCATATCTTTTTCAGATTTAGGTTCTTTTATAGATACTCCTTTAGGAAAATATTCTTCAGGAATGAAAACTCGTCTTGCTATGTCTCTTGTTCTCTCTATAAAAAGTGATATTCTATTTATTGATGAAGGATTTAGTTTTTCAGATTCCAAATTTAAAATAAAATGTTATAGGTTTCTGAAAGAAGAATATACAAAAAATGGAAGAGCATTGGTAATTGTTTCACATCGTCTAATGGAGCTAAGTCATCTTGCCAACAGATTGATAGTATTAGAAAAAGGAAAAATAATAAATACAACTAGAGATGTTGTCCAGGGAATAAAAGATTATACAATAAATTAACGATGCTTTTATAAATCTTTATAAAGCACTTATTGTATAAGATAATATTGATTAGATAAATCAAATTTTATGCATATATACTATTCATTACTTAACATACATCGTCGTTTTTTTGGAACTCACCAACGAAATACAGATTGGTCAAAAGTTAAACTCGTATCGATTCATATTCCGAAAACTGCTGGAACCTCATTTATTCATAGTTTAAAAAAGCAATATGGTCATCAAAAAGTAGCACGCATTGATATTAATGGTAATAGAACAAGAATCAACAAAACACCTGTAAATAAAGCTTATTTATATAAAAACACAGCAGTAATTCATGGGCACTTTACCATCGATTTATTGCATAATCATTTGAGTCTTCCTCACAATATACCTGCTATTACCTGGTTACGAGATCCTGTTGAACGTGTTATCTCTAATTATTACTATTTATATAAACGATTGGATGAAGAATTAAACGAAGAAAAAAAAGGACTTAACATTCTCTCAAAAATGCGTCGTTCTTTACTCGAATATGCTCAAGATGAAAGAAATTGTAATAGAATGTCAAAGTTTTTAAAAGGTATTGACCTAAAGGATTTATTTTTTATTGGTATTGTAGAAAATTATGATAAGGATATTCAAGAGTTAGGAAGGAAATTAAATTGGAGTATTCCTGAAATAGTAATGCATAATAAAACAGGTAAAATTAATAAATCAATTATAGATGAAAAAACAAAAGCATTGATTAGATCATATAATAAAAAAGATCAGGTTCTTTATGAAGATGCTCTTGCAATAAAAAATAAATTATTTTCTTAAAAATTAGATTACTCATAGTGAAAATATAATTTATATGCCTATTATTTTATAACAGTAATAGTTATTTCTTGTAAACCGAAACTCCTTCTTTTATCGTTTCTAAGACTTTTATTTCTTTGATTTTTTCTTCTGAAACTTTAAGGGGATTCATATCTAGGATAACTAAATCAGCTAATTTTCCTTGTTCTAAAGTCCCTTTTGTTTTTTCTTCAAACTATTGATATGCTGACCAAATTGTAATTCCTTTTAATACTTCATAGGGTGTTAGTTTTTCGTTAGCTCCAATAATTTTTCCTGACCTTGACTTTCTTTCAACTGAACTACCTGGTATCCGTATGAGGTTTGGGAGTGCTAAAGGCGCATCCTTATGGATTGTGATCTTTAGGCTTTTATTTAATGCATAATAGAGTGTTGATAGACATAGTGAATCAGTTTATTTTTCTTGTTTACAAGAAAAAATAAACAGGATAATAAATAGTAGCGATAGTGGTTTTAAGAGTTTCATATACATACTTTTAATTGTTGGTATTAAACAGAATATTTTTTGGTTATTTAAAAAATGAAAAATTAAAAGGGGAAAATTTAAATATATTTAAAATTTTATCACCAAAAGCAAAAACAGCTTGAGTTATAACCCAAGCTGTTTTTTAATTTAATACATAGTTAGATACTAAAATTTTATATAGTATCTAACGCATATTTTATTGTTTGTTTGTCACTTCCTTCATAAAGGGCACTATTCGGTAATCATCGTTAATGACTCTTTTTGAGGGTTGGTAATGGCGGACAACGATATTAAACACACCCGATGGGTTATTAATATCTAGATTATTTGGAGAATCAGCACCACAGCCAAAACTAACAGTATATGTTCCATCTTCA
>Ga0206131_10004691_pt1 | contig 14835 bp, 15 predicted proteins | sample Helgoland_Spring_FD_148636 | JGI IMG/M metagenome (GOLD analysis project Ga0206131, IMG submission 148636) | Pelagic subsurface seawater microbial communities from Kabeltonne, Helgoland, North Sea - Helgoland_Spring_Bloom_20160517_1 | ecosystem: Environmental > Aquatic > Marine > Epipelagic ...
CGTTTTGGCTGCCATGTTTCTGTATCTTTTAATTGCTCCGTTGCATAGCTGGATTTTCTAGCTAATGAAAAAGCTTCGATACTCGCCATGGCCGATGCGGTATGATGCCCGTGAGTAGTGCCCGGACTGCGATGGTCAAATCTATTGATGATAACATCTGGCTTGAAATTTCTGATGGTCCAAACCACATCATTGACCACCGCTTCCTTGTTCCAAATTGAAAAAGCTTCATCTGGGTGTTTCGAATAACCGAAATCATTAGCTCTAGTAAAAAACTGCTCTCCGCCGTCGATGCGTCTAGCGGCCAATAGTTCTTGAGTTCTTATAACGCCGAGTAACTCTCTTAGTTCTGACCCAATCAAGTTTTGACCTCCATCACCTCGTGTTAATGACAAATAACCCACACGTGCCTTTAATTTGTTCGACATGTATGAAATGAGTCTTGTATTTTCGTCATCGGGGTGTGCTGCCACATAAAGTACACTGCCTAAAGTGTTTAATTTCTCAATATCATTATAAATTTCAACAGCATTGCTCGTTTTTGGAGTTTGCCCTACCATAAATAGGATACAAAAAAAGTTGATTAACAGAAACAAAGCGGTGGAGTTGAAACGCATATCAGAGATTATTAATTCGTAAAAATAGGGAATCTCATACTTTGATAGTTAATTATCATAAATTTGTAGCGAAAGATTAACATATAACGATGGAGGAAGCAATTTTCGCAAATGGATGTTTTTGGTGCACTGAAGCTGTTTTTCAGAGAATTGATGGTGTGATTTCTGTAACCTCAGGTTACACAGGTGGGTTCATAAAAAACCCACCATATCGAGAGGTTTGCGGCGGTCGGACAGGGCATGCGGAGGCGGTCAGAATCACCTTTGATTCTAAAGTTATTTCATTTTACAAATTGCTCGAGTTATTTTTTGCATCCCATGATCCGACAACTCTTAATCGTCAAGGAAATGATGTTGGCACTCAATACAGGTCGGCTATTTTTTATACATCTCAAAGTCAAAGGGAACAGGCTCACACAATGATTTCAGAATTAACAGCGAAAGCGGTTTATGATCAATCTATTGTAACAGAGGTGACAGCTTCTGATGTATTTTATGAAGCGGAAATAGAACATCATAATTATTATAACAATCATTCAAATCAAATTTATTGTCAATTGGTGATTCAGCCAAAAGTGACTAAAGTAGAAGGGCGTTACAATAACCTTTTGAAAAAGATTAAGGACTTATAACTTTAGACCGAATCGTCGAAGCATTTTCTTTTGAAAGGTCCAAAAAAAGTTGAACTGCCCACATACAAAGGCGAAAAAAATCAGAAAGAACTGATAAAAGATAAATCCGCCAATGGTGATAAGTATCCAATAAAGCCACATTGGGAAGTGGTCGGTATCAATACCTATAAATCGCATAAATGTTCTGCTCACAAAGGCTGTGGATGAACCTGTTAAAGCGAAGACTATAAAGATTACAATTAACTCGAACCTATAATTGACAGACCATCTTTTTGCTAATTTATCTATAATCCAAACGGTTAATTTTAACCCAATGACAAACGAAATTATCGCAATGGCAAAAATTGTATAGTTTGAAAATCCTTCAAAAAATCTAAAACTCAGTTTTAGGCAAGACAGGAATAATGCTAGAAGACCAGAAAGAGGCCAGAGCAGTTGCCAATTATTTTGGATTTCCCACCTTGTTTTAAAGGAGATCATAGTTTATGAATTCGATAGCTAATGACTTGCTTTTAGTATGGCTACTATTTGTTGCGCTAACTCTTCTCCAATTCTATCCTGAGCTTCCAGTGTTGCAGCACCAATATGAGGTGTTAGTGAAACATTTGGTTGCATCAAAACTTGGACTGCAGGTGTGGGTTCGTTCTCGAAAGTGTCCAGACATGCGAAGGCCAGTTTTCCGCTATTCAAAGCTTGGACCAAAGCTACTTCGTCAACAACGCCTCCACGTGAAGCGTTGACAATTCCAGCACCATTTTTCATCATAGCAATTTCTTTCTCGCCAATCACATATTCTTTTTGTGCCGGAACATGCAGGGTTACAAAATCAGCTTCTTTCAAAATTGATTCAACCGATTGAGATTGAATTTCGACATTGATAAATTGGCCATTGTAAAATTCAACCTGAACAGAGGCTTCGTTAACATATTTATCGCTAACTATGACTTTCATGCCAACACCAAGTGCAATTTTTGCAACTTCGTTTCCGATTCGGCCAAATCCTATAATGCCTAGCGTTTTACCTCTAAGTTCATGTCCTTTAGCGTACGCCTTCTTCAGTTTTCCAAATTGAGAGTCTCCGTCCAATGGCATGTTTCTATTGGAATCATAAAGAAATCTTACGGCTCCAAACAAATGTGCGAATACCAATTCTGCAACAGAAGCTGAAGAGGCTGCAGGTGTGTTAATCACATGTTTGCCTTTATTTCGGGCATAATCCACGTCGATATTATCCATACCAACACCGCCACGTCCAATAATTTTGAGGTTTGGACAGCCATCAATTAAATCTTTCCTAACAGTTGTAGCGCTTCTAACCAATAGAACCGATATTTCTTCAGTGTTTATAAAATTTATAAGTTGTTCTTGAGCAACAGTCGTTGTTAGTACTTTAAACCCATTGGCTTCCAGAGCTTGCTGTCCGCTTTGAGAAATACCATCATTAGCTAAAACCTTCATATTACATTCCTTTTCTATTAAATTCATTCATGACTTCTGCCAATACCACTACGCTTTCATAAGGTAAGGCGTTATACATTGAAGCTCTATAACCACCAACACTGCGATGCCCATTCAAACCATTAATCCCGGCCGATTTCAACATATCATTGAATTGATCACCCTTTGCACCTTCAGCAAGGGTGAAAGTAGCGTTCATAAATGATCGGTCTTCTTTGGCTGCATAACCGTTAAAAGCGTCCAATTGATCGATGGTAGAATAAATGAGGTCAGCTTTTCGTTGGTTTTCAATTTCAATTGCCTTAATTCCTCCTAAATCTTTTAACCATTGCATGGTTAAAAGTGAGACGTAAACAGGAAAAACAGGTGGTGTATTAAACATGCTGCCTTTTGAAATGTGCGTTCGGTAATCCATGATAGAGGGAATACTTCGAGACACTTTTCCTAAAATATCCTCTTTAACAATCACAAGCGTTGTTCCAGCAGGCCCCATATTCTTTTGAGCACCGGCATAAATAAGGTCAAACTTTGAAAAATCTAAAGTTCGTGAAAAGATATCACTACTCATATCGCAAACAAGTGGTGAGACCGAAGGAAAATCATGTAGTTGTGTCCCAAAAATAGTATTATTTGAGGTGACATGAACGTAATCAAGGTCTTGAGGAATTTCATAACCTTTAGGTATATAGCTGAAATTAGCCTCTTTAGATGATGCCATTTCAACAACTTTTCCAAAGTTTTTCGATTCCTTGATCGTATTGTTTGACCAAGTACCTGTGTTTAAAAATCCAGCTTTGTTTTCCAACAAATTATAAGCTGTCATAATAAACTGCATGCTAGCACCACCTTGAAGAAATAGCGCTTGGTAGCCTTTATTTTCTAGTCCCAACAATTCTAATGACAATGATCGCGCCGACTCCATAACATCGACAAAGGGCGCGCTACGGTGTGAAATTTCGATGAGTGATAAACCACTTTGGTTGAAATCTACTACCGCTTCTGATGCTTTTTGAAGCACTGACGTTGGCAGAATGCTCGGTCCTGCACTAAAATTATGTTTTTTCATAGGAGGCAATTTTAAGTTGTAAAGATGCTTATTTCTCAGGACTATAACGACACTAAAAAAATAAAATAGTTTTATGTTTTTAACAAGAATTCAACAGTGTCAACTCCATCAGCATAATCCTTAAGTGATGGTTTTTGAGAAGCTCCAAATGGATTGAAATCAGATCCAACAATGCACTGAATGTATTCATGGTCATTCTTAAGTTTCTGTTTTAGCCTATTAATATTGTCGTAAGTTTCCCAATGCAACATGCCAATCGGAGATGGATAAGCTTCAGACTCTTTAAGTAACAAAAAACCGTTATCTAATAAATTAGTACCATTTAAGAGTTCTACTGCCTTATTGTAATCATAATTGTTGGCGTATTTGTTATGATGTATGACATCATTCCAGTGGTAAATGCCTTCAAAAAAATGTTTCAAATCATACTGCTGAGGCACAAATATTTTTGTAACGTTTCTGCATCCTAATCCGTAATACCTAAAAATATCTTCCGACAAACCACGAAAATCTTCAATACTTTCATTACCCGATAATATAGCAACGCTATTTCTATTTTTACGAAGAATATTAGGGTATTTATTGAAATAATGTTCAAAATATCTTGCCGTATTATTGCTTCCAGTGGCTATAACAGCATCGAAACCAGTTAACTGATCTTTAGTAAAAGAGACTTGCGCCGCTAATTCAGGGTCGAATTTCTCAATAAGAGAAACAAGATAGGGTATCAAAACCGCATCTTGAGAAGACAATTTTACCTTCACCTGATGCCCTAAAATTAAGGCAGATAACAAATCGTGAAAGCCAACCATAGGAATATTTCCCGCCATTACAATCGCAATAGTTTTTGGTGAAACAGAAAGGTCCGAATAAGATTTGAGCCATTCACTTAACTGACTCTCTGTGAGTACATCGGTCCATGCGTGCAATGCATATCGGATATTATCTTCTGTAAACCAGGGATTTGATGCACTAGATTGCTGAATTGACAAATTCAATGGCTCGGACATCACAGAATCACTTTGTTCAGATTTTAATCTGCGTTTTAAATGTGTTCCTAATTTAACGAAAGCATCAATTCGTCTTTCTAAAGTCATTCGGCCTCTTGTTTATTGTTCTGTTTGGTGGTATGTTTGCATTGCAAAATTAATCATTAAAACGGATTAAAGGAATGGCTATTATTATCACTGAAGATTGTATTAATTGCGGGGCCTGCGAGCCCGAGTGCCCAAATACTGCAATTTACGAGGGAGCTGATGATTGGCGTTATAATGATGGAACCAGTCTATCGGGTGATTTGGTTTTAACCAATGGTAAAAGAGTAAATGCCGATGATACCCAAGCACCAGTAAGTGATGAGTTTTACTATATTGTTCCAGACAAATGCACAGAATGTATAGGATTTCACGAAGAGCCCCAATGTGCTGCCGTTTGTCCTGTCGATTGCTGTATCCCTGACGAGAATAACGTTGAAACAGAGGAAGTTCTTTTGGCCAAACAGCGTTTTATGCATCCTGATTAATTTTTAACAAACCCATCATTTTATGAAAGCAGGAATCGTTGGCCTTCCCAATGTAGGCAAATCAACATTGTTTAATTGTCTATCAAACGCAAAAGCCCAAAGTGCAAACTTCCCATTTTGTACCATTGAGCCCAACGTAGGGGTAGTCAATGTGCCAGATCCCCGCTTAACGCAATTGTCAGATTTGGTCAACCCTGAACGTGTGGTGCCAGCCACTGTAGAAATCGTTGATATCGCTGGTCTTGTCAAAGGCGCTAGTAAAGGCGAAGGACTTGGAAATCAATTTCTGGCAAACATTAGAGAGACCGATGCTATTTTACATGTGTTGAGATGTTTTGACAATGACAATATTGTTCATGTCGATGGGGGTGTTGATCCTATTAGAGACAAAGAAACTATTGATATCGAATTGCAACTCAAAGATCTTGAAACGGTAGAAAAGAAATTAGAAAAAGTAAAACGTGCGGCTAAAACTGGCAACAAGGAGGCCCAAAAAGAACTATCAGTACTGACAGAAATTCACACTACTTTAGAAAAAGGCGAGTCTGTTCGAAGTATGATCTGGAGCGGTGATGATCACGATAATTTTGTGAAACCACTGCAATTGATCACAGACAAGCCAGTAATGTATGTCTGCAACGTTGATGAAAATTCGGCGGTTTCAGGAAATGGCTATGTTGATAAAGTAAGGGAGGCTGTCAAAAATGAGGACGCCGAAGTATTGGTCTTAGCGGTTGGCGTAGAAGCTGATATTAATGAGCTCGATGACTTTGACGAGCGCCAATTGTTCCTAGAAGACCTAGGGCTGGAAGAGGCTGGTGCAGCAAAATTGATACGATCAGCGTACAAACTACTTAAGCAGCAAACTTACTTCACCGCAGGTAAAAAAGAAGTTCGTGCATGGACTGTGCCAATAGGGGCTTCTGCACCGCAAGCGGCAGGTGTTATACATACTGACTTTGAACATGGATTTATACGTGCCGAAGTCATTAGTTTTGACGATTTCACTCATTTCGGAAGTGAAGCCAAAGTGAAGGAAGCAGGAAAAATGAGGGTAGAAGGGAAGGCCTATACCGTTAAAGACGGAGATGTAGTCCACTTTTTGTTCAACGTATAAGTTGAACCTACCATAACGTTTAGGTTTACGGAAATTCACCACTTTTCGGATTTTATTATTAAATTTGATCTTTTAGACCCCTGTTCTGCTTCAAAACTTGACCTGTATTGCATTGTCATTTATAGCATTTCATCACATTTAAGTTTCTTGTATTGAGGGGTTCTGTTTTGTTTAACCCATAATCATATGTAAAATGACCAAAAACATTACATTATTCTTATCCTTTTTGCTCACTATTTATTCCTATTCACAACACACCTTCTCCATTGTAGCGGTTGATTCCGGTACGGGATATATTGGTAGTGCTGGTGCTACCTGTCTTGATTTTGAAGATGGTGCTTTAGCCATCAGTGACATTATACTCAATGTAGGTGCTATTCACACACAAGCCGCCTATTCAGTATCGAACCAACTCAATGCTCGGACGCGCATGCAAGCAGGTGACAGTCCAGAAAATATCATCAGTTGGTTAGAAGCAAACGACGATTACTCCGATGGTTTTAATATAACAGATCGACAATATGGTGTTGTAGATTTAAACAGTGGGTCACCCAGATCAGCGGCCTACACGGGCGCTAATAATTACACCGAAAATGGCCACCGTTTGGGAACCGACTACTCTATTCAAGGTAACATTCTAATTTCAGAAGATGTATTGAACGATATGGAGGATGCCTTTTTAAATTCTTCTGGTCCTTTATATGATCGCCTAATGGCAGTCATGCAGGCTGCTAAGCGACCCGGTGCCGACTCTAGATGCTATAATGATAATATCAGTTCAGGCTCTGCATTTATCAGAGTGGCCACGCCATCGGACACCGACAGTTCTTATGGTAATCTTTGGCTAGATATCAATGTTTGGCTCGCTTCAGGAATCTTTACAGGTGATCCTATTGACCAGTTGCAAATTGAGTTAGATGAATTTAAGGCAGGCCTGGGTTTGGATTCCAATGATCTGGAGGGCTTCAGGATTTCTCCCAATCCGACAGCAGGAATTGTGAAAATAGCATCAGAAACGGCACAGCCTTATGTCATTCAGGTGTTTGACAGCTTAGGTAAAATGCATGTGGACTTGGAAGTAAATACACAAAATTATCAACTCGACTTGAGTGGACTGCATAGCGGCCTGTATTTCATCACGATTATGGATTCATTTAAGACCAAGTCCGTGACTAAGAAAATTTCACTACTGTAGGCAGAAATGATTTTAGATTGAAAACAATTAACTATATTTGAAAGGCTGGCTCCAAATCCAGTTCCCAAAACATGATAACCTGCTTCTATTCTTTTAGATTTTTTCCCCTGAACCTGTCTTTTATAAAAAGAAGAGAGGCCGCTGTCATTTATTGGGTTTTTATCTATTAACTCAAATTTGAACATTATGAAAAGAAAATTAGTAGCAGAATTTATCGGAACCTTATGGTTGGTTCTAGGTGGTTGCGGTAGTGCTGTTTTGGCAGCGGCAATTCCAGATTTAGGCATCGGATTTATGGGCGTTGCCCTAGCTTTTGGTCTCACCGTAGTTACTATGGCCTATGCCATTGAACATGTTTCAGGCTGTTATCTCAATCCAGCAGTTTCTATTGGATTATGGATTGGTGGACGTTTTGGATCCAAAGACGTTATTCCCTACATCCTTGCACAAGTTCTTGGAGGTGTCGCTGGCGCAGGATTACTTTACACAATTGTAACAGGTACTCTTGGCGGTGAAATTGGAGATTTCGCAGCTAATGGTTTTGGAGATCACTCTCCAAGAGGATTTAGCATGCAATCTGCTTTAATCACAGAAATGGTCATGACATTTATGTTTCTATTTATCATTTTGGGAGCTACCCATGCAAAAGCGCCAAAAGGTTTTGGTGGCTTAGCTATTGGTTTAGGTTTGACACTCATTCATTTGATTAGTATTCCTGTAACAAATACCTCTGTCAATCCCGCCAGAAGTACCAGTCAAGCTTTGTTTGTTGGTGATTGGGCAATGGATCAATTGTGGTTGTTTTGGTTGGCTCCAATAGCAGGAGCTGTTATTGCAGGATTGGTTTACAAAAGTTTGTCTTCGAAACATAAAGAATGATATTCAAACAGGGTGATGCGTTCATCCTGTTTGTTATTTTATTACCTTTCATAGTTTAATTGATTGATCATGATCTCTAAGACTTCATATTTTGTTTTTTCTTTTTTTCTCTTAGTCTTAGCAACGGTAAAGGCACAAACCTACGGTAAACATGGTATGGTAGTATCCGACGACGCTTATGCTTCACAGGTCGGAATTACAATTTTACAAAAGGGAGGTAACGCCATAGATGCTGCTGTAGCCACTGCTTTCGCGCTTTCGGTGACTTTGCCACAAGCTGGAAATATTGGCGGTGGTGGATTTATGGTTTATATGCCTAAAAACAGGGATGTTACCACCATCGATTTCAGAGAAAAGGCACCACTGTTGGCTACAGAGGACATGTTTTTAAACGAAGACGGTATTTTGATTCCAGGGAGTAATCATACTGGATTAAAATCAGTAGGTGTGCCTGGAACTGTTGCTGGACTCTATTTGGCACATCAAAAATATGGCAAACTTCTATGGAGAGATGTGGTTCAGCCTTCAGTAGATTTGGCTCAAAATGGTGTAAGCTTGAGCTATACACTTGCTACTCACGCTAAATCCTTTTCGGAATCTGATGCGCCAGTATTTTTAAACAATCTATTTAGGGATGAAAGTGGTACATTATTAGATTTCGGTGCGTTGTGGAAACAACCAGCCTTGGCCAATACTCTTGCCTTGATAAAAGATCATGGTCGTGATGGGTTTTACAAAGGTCCAGTAGCTGAAGAATTAGCAGCTTTCATGAAAGATCATGGCGGTTTGATTTCAAAGCAAGATTTGATCGAGTATGAAGCCATCGAAAGACAAGCGGTTAAAGGAACCTACAAGTCTTATGACATATATTCTATGTCACCACCAAGTTCTGGTGGGGTTGCCCTAATCGAAATGATGAATATGATGGAATCGATTAATTTAGATTCGATACCATTTAATTCAACACCCTATTTTCATTTGATTACTGAGGTTATGAGACGTGCCTTTGCAGATAGGGCAGAGTTTCTAGGCGACCCTGATTTTAATGATGACATGCCTTTAGACCAACTAACGTCAAAAACTTTTGCCCAAAATAGGGTTTCGCATATCAATATGGATAAGGCTAGCTTAAGTGATCCTTCGAAGTTCGGGCAATTGTATGACGGGAATAATACCACACATTTTTCAGTGATTGACAAGTCAGGAAATGCTGTTTCGGTAACCTACACCTTAGAGCAATCCTACGGTTCTGGCATGGGGAGTCCAAAATTGGGTTTTCTTTTGAATAATGAAATGGGCGACTTTAATCCACAATTTGGTTATACAGACACTGGATGGCTGATTGGAACAGCTCCTAATAAAATAGAACCAGGAAAACGAATGTTGTCCAGTATGACACCGACCATTGTCGCTAAAAATGGTCTTCCTTATTTGATTATTGGCAGCCCAGGAGGTCGTACCATAATCAGTACGGTGTTTCAAACGATTTTGGCTGTTTTGCAATATGACATGCCAATTCATCAGGCGATTGAAGCCGTTAAAATTCACCATCAATGGTTACCTGATGATCTCATTTATGAAAAATATAAGCTTTCTCCGAATGTTGTAAGCGCACTAGAAGAGATGGGACATCATCCAGTGTCTCGAGATCAACTGGGTAGATTGATGGGTATCATTGTGGATGACATTAATAAGGTTTATGTAGGTGCTGCAGACTCGTCCAGTCCCGATGGCGCAGCAATTGGCTATTAAACTCATATTTGGACTTATTTTATGTTTTGAACCATTAAATTAAATAATAATGACTTTAAAAAAATTATCACTCATTGCATTGCTGCTCTTTGGAAACACATTGTTAGCACAACAAATACAGGATTTAAAAACCGAGTTGATTTCCGAGGTGGAAGTTCAACAGCAGCAACTTATCGAAGCTAGTAACAAAATATGGGCTGCTGCTGAAGTGGCGTTCCAAGAATCAGTTTCTGCCGAAACTTTGATTGCTTATGCCAAATCCCATGGGTTTCGGGTTCAAGAAGGGGTAGCGGACACGCCTACGGCCTTTATTGCAGAATATGGCAGTGGGACACCTATTATTGGAATATTAGGCGAATTTGATGCCCTGCCGGGACTCTCCCAACAGCCAGTTCCAACAAAATCACCTCTGCAATCTGGAGAGGCAGGTCACGGTTGTGGTCACAATCTGTTTGGAACAGCAAGCCTCGGTGCTGCCGTTGCTATTAAAAATTTGATGGAGGAAGGTAAAATAAAAGGAACCATACGTTTTTATGGCACACCAGCAGAAGAAAAGTTTTTTGGAAAACTGTGGATGGCCAGAGCAGGGCTGTTCGATGATTTGGATGCCTGTTTGGATTGGCATCCTGCCGATCATACCGAAGCCGATGTTCAGAGTTCATTGGCTTTAGTGGACTTTACCGTAGAATTTTTTGGACAAGCTGCCCACGCCTCAGCTGATCCATGGAATGGTAGAAGTGCCTCTGATGCGCTTGAACTTTACACGCATGGTATCAACGCCTTTAGAGAGCATGTCAAGCCAACGGTGCGAATTCACTACCACATCCAAGATGGGGGACAGGTGGTCAATGTAGTGCCCGATTATTCCCGTTTGTGGGTTAGGGTTAGAGACACCAAAAGAGAAGGGATGGACGAGGTTTATCAACGGGTGATGAAAATGGCAGAGGGTGCCGCCATTCTAGCTAATGTGGATTACGAGGTGAAGTTGGTTTCTGGCATCCACGAACTACTTCCCAACAGGGCAGGCGGTCAGGCCATGCAAAACAATTTGGAACAATTAGGAGAAATTATTTATACAGATAAAGAAACCGAATTTGCCTATCAGATTCAAGAGGAGGTTTTTAAACCCAAGGTAGGTTTAGATTCTAAGATTAGTCCTTTAAAAGAAACCGCAGAGCATCCCATGGGTGGTTCCACCGATGTGGGTGACGTGAGTTTTATTGTCCCTGTGGTACGTTTGGGTGTCACTACGGCTCCTTCTGGAACACCCTGGCACTCTTGGGCTGTGGTGGCTTGTGCTGGTATGTCTATAGGTCATAAGGGCATGATTTATGCCTCAAAAGCTTTAGGCATGACGGCAGTGGACTTATTTACAAATAGCCATTTGCTAGAGGAGGTAAAAGCTGAATTTAGAACCAGATTGGGTGACTATCAATACAAAGGACTGCTACCACCAGGTCCACCGCCTTTGGCACAGGAATAATATGAATTTAAAAAGCGGCATATCTTTATGTAGCTTTTTTTGTTTTAACTTGTTTTATTAACACAGTTCTTTGGTGGCAAACGTTTTTTATTGACATATTCTCATTCCATTTCTATTTATCCAAATATCAGATAAGTTTTCTGGAGTCCGTGGGTAATCATTATTAAATTGAAAATAATTATATCCTCCTGGAGTTGTTAGTGGTGCAGTATATATTTTCCTGTTTCTACAAACAAGTTTTATAGGATTCCATAATATATTCCAAGGTTTATTTGTTCCTCGTCTTGTTAAATATACGCATTTCAGTTTTTTAAGTTTTTGCGAATTTTGAATTAAAATTTCGACTTCGTTGGAAATAGTTTTTTCTTGTCTTATGAAATTTTCTAACTTTGAATCACTAAATCCTTTGCATAAATCATTTTGGTCTGTACCATTTATTAAATCTAAATTTTCAACTTCATAAATCAGGTCAGTAACAGCTATTTTATGTTTTTTACAGAATGACATCCAAATTTCAACATTTCTAGTATCACCCAAAGTCGGATTTATAGAATATATAAACCCTAGTGTATTCCAGAACATATTATTTTGTGTCCTGCCATAAAACCATTCGGCAGAGTTTTCATTTTTTTTACAGCAACCCGGATTAAATGTTCCGATGAATAGTGTTTCGACTTCCCAGTCCACATATTCCAGTTTCAAATCTCTGTAAAATTTATGTTTACAAGATGAATTATTGTTTTTTATTGCCATATTTTGGTGATTAGTTAGAAATTCTCTTAAATGTTTGCCAACGTCCCCGCTAAACGGAGTGAGGTTCGGGATTTTGAATATCGAGTTTACTCGAATATTCAAAAGACAATTAGAACCTTGCCAAATTGCGTTTTAGCGCATTGTTTTATTCAGTTGTCATGAACCTTAAATCATTCTCTGCCTCCATCTAATTCATCTTGCCATTTTTTCAATTCTTGCCACTTACCTTCGCACATTAATTTAGTCTGTTGGGGCCATGTACTTGGATCGTGAACATGAAACTTTCTTCCTCCTCTATGTAAAATTTCTTGGCATTTTTCAACAGAGGTTTCTGATAATTGTTTCCACGTTTTAATTCCAGCATTATGGAACAATTTTTCTATTTTAGAGCCAATTCCTTCAACCAATTTTAGGTCATCTTGCCGAATTATTTTGCTAAACAAAATCTCAGCTTCTGTTAAAAATAACTCATTGTTTTGCGGATTAGATTTTTTACATAAAAATCTACCTAACAAATAGCCTAATAAAGCACTTATTAAACCTACTAAAATGGGAATTATAATACACCAACACATATTTATTTGTTTTTATTTAATTAAAATTGTTTTATTGAACGTTAATAACGACCCTTCTGTTTTTTGCTTTACCATCGTTTGTAACATTATCTGCAATTGGTTCATTTAAACCTCTGCTTGATGTAATAATTTTATTCACATCAATCCCATTCTTAATTAAAAACGTTTTGGTGAAGTCCGCTCTTTTTTGTCCAAACTGAAAATTACTAGCCGCACTTCCTACATTATCTGTATGCCCCACACAAATTATTTTAGCATCTGAGACTTTATCTAAATACGTTTTGATTTTTGCAACTTTTTCAAGCTCTTCATCTGTCAAGCTTTTCATTTCAGCCTTATTGAAATCAAAATGTAAAACCAATGGACTGTTGTTAATTTCATTTTTTAATGCCTCTAAATCTTCTGCCGGCACTAGAACTGGTTGTTTCACTTTAACTTCTTCTACAAAAGTATTTTGTGGTTGTTCTACATGAGTATTACAACACAATTTGCAATAAAATATACAACCCATTATTATGGTAATTAAAATACCCAATAAGTATAAAATTCTCTTACTCATATTGTTGATTAATGATAGTGGATGTCATGCTAATTTTTTTAATTCCTAATAAAAAGTTTCAAAAACAAATAGGGTACGTTCAAGTTACAAATGCAACATTAGCTACCAATTTATAAATAAGGCTTTTAGGTATTTCAAAGTTTAGAATTTCTCTTGGTTTTCTATTGATTTTATGTTGTATTTCTAAGATTTGTTTCTCATTGATATTGGAGAATTCAGTTTCGCTGGTGCTGTATTGTCTGATTAGCTGCTTTGTCAGTTCTAATAAATTGATAGATACGCTCTGAGAGACCATTGCTATATGATGCTATACACAATAGCCTATGATTTGTTTAAGCGACCATTGTTCTTGAGTAATCCATTTTGTAATTTGCGCTTGTTTTAACTTGTTTAACTTACAAGATCTACCGCAATGTTTTTTACTTTCATTGCATAGCATCTGATCTCTTGATGCTAAATGTTAGAACTACGCAGTTTTGCGTTTATTTCTAGACAACCTCAAACTCCGATAATATTACGTCGCTTTGGTTAAGCTACTTATGAAGATTGAGATTTGGGGTCAAATCAAAACCAAATGTAAAAACAATTTTTTTAAACTTAACATATATTTTCAAAAAAGTGATCTGTTTGGAGTCAAGACATGTTTAACAAATCGGGCTGTATTGTTAATTACTTTAGCTGGTCCATCTTGCGTTGTTAGCGGGCTTCTTATATATTTGCACCTTTCTGTCACAAATACCTATGAGCCAAACAGCCTATAACGAAGATCACATTCGCTCCCTCGACTGGAAGGAGCACATACGGATGCGTCCTGGAATGTATATCGGCAAGTTGGGAGACGGCTCAACGCCCGATGATGGTATTTATATCCTCCTTAAAGAAGTGTTGGACAATTCGATAGACGAGTTCGTCATGGGTGCAGGGAAGACCATTGAAATTGCCATACGCGACCAGTCAGTTACTGTGCGCGATTATGGGCGCGGCATACCTTTGGGCAAGGTCGTTGATGTGGTATCAAAAATGAACACTGGAGGTAAGTACGATTCGCGAGCCTTTAAAAAGTCTGTTGGTTTAAACGGGGTAGGTACCAAAGCGGTTAATGCCTTGTCCAATTATTTCAAAGTAGAGTCTGTTCGCGACGGCTTGTCGGCAGTCGCAGAATTTGAACAAGGCAACCTGACGTCTAACATCCAACCTTCGGAATCGACGAAGCGTCGCGGTACAGCA
>Ga0206131_10004694_pt1 | contig 14833 bp, 11 predicted proteins | sample Helgoland_Spring_FD_148636 | JGI IMG/M metagenome (GOLD analysis project Ga0206131, IMG submission 148636) | Pelagic subsurface seawater microbial communities from Kabeltonne, Helgoland, North Sea - Helgoland_Spring_Bloom_20160517_1 | ecosystem: Environmental > Aquatic > Marine > Epipelagic ...
TAACGGACAGACTAGGTATTCACTATACCGAAGACACTGGAGAATAGAATTTAAATAACAGGTATTACCGAGATTCGGTATTCCTCTATCCATTTTATTTATAATGTGTATGCATTTATACTCATCTACTCGTCGTATTTATATTCTTCAAGGTCGACCACTGTCTGTTGTTCTAAGCTAACCACCATGGTGTATGCGACGGTTGTATACAGGATCAAAAAGTCGATAGCATGTTGTATGGTGCGAATCAGAAGTGGTACAGTCAGTGTCAGTACTTGAATACCAAGCCATCCTATGAAGACCACCAATATTATGTCGACGTACGATAAATTGAGACAGTCTAATTCCACTTGTGTCAATTCTTTATCGCCAATGATATAGTCAATTGTAGTCACAAACGACGGAAACTGACGCGATACCCAAGAAAAGGGTATAGTCTTGTAGAGAAAGATCAGTGAACCCGGGTAGTGTTTACGAAACCAGGTCACTACTGCCCATAGAATTCCCATATCGGTATACAGTGGTACGGATTCCCCGCAGGTAGCGTACGTTGTCGACATACTGCACATGAAACAGTTGTCGATGCTGCAGCTATTCGCTAGTCCTGGTATGTACATGCAAAAACACTCGGGGAACAGCGTGTCGTGTAAATAGCCGTATAGATCATCTACGAGACAATTAGGAAGCGAGGGAAAACACGCATAGGTGTAGATGTACACCGTGAAAAAGTAGATACCGATGCACACAAAGGGTAAAAACGGCAACGATAGGGAAAATACCGGGACATCAAAGAGTGCTTGGACGCCCCATAGTACCAATGTCGTGTACAGCATGTAGTGAATCGAGTCGGTAATTAGCCGCTGCCGTTCTTCGTATGTATTTGCAGAGCAGTAGATTTTTTCCATGGGGCAATCTTCAAAAATACGCGACACGTAATACCGCAATGAATGGGCAAAGTATTCGACATACGTCGTTTCATCGGCAGATAAGAAATCCACAAACAATTTCGGTGCAGATGAACGTGGGTTGCTATGTGTTGCATACGGGTTCCACCCTTGTTCGAAAAAGAACCAGTCCCAATCGGTCCGAGCTCGTTCAAAGTAGCGTTTGCTTCTACTCGCTTCGTTTGTTAATGGTGTGCGTAATCTGCGACGTGATGTAGCATTTACAATCACATCGGTGACGTTCGAGTCGGTTGGTTGCACGTTTAAACTTGTGCTTCGCTGTTGCAGCGCCACTGAAATTTCCGTACCGACATCTTCCCACCATGCGACGGAGTAATCGTCGGACCAATATTTTACAAACGAGGGGATGGTCACTGGGGCGTACACAAACCGATAATAATCTGCCGTCGAGTACGAGGACGAGATGATAGCACTTAAGAAATCGTCCACGACCGCGCAGTTGATACAGACGATAGCATTTGGTCGATCGCTGCAAGGGCTGATATCGGTGACCATACCAGCTGCGCGTAGAACGAGTGTCCGAGCATGACTTTTGGACGGCGATCGTGGTACGTGCCGAACGTTGTCCCAGCTATCCCAGGCGTGCGATACATGCACCGGCACCTTTGGCATGAAGCTAATGGGCGTCATCTGTACCAATGTCTCCATAGTCCGCCCCAGTTTGCGATGTACGTCCCGTCTTTTCGCGTGTGCATGTAGTTTCACGCTCGCGTGTTGGATTTCTCCGACCAACCGGTATGCATGTCCGATGGACGTGTTGGACGCGTGTATGTTGGGATCAATCGAGCGAACGGCGGTTTCTAGCGTACGACCCAACGCGTCCAACGAAAAGATATCTGCCGTCACGACCCGCACACCGTTAAATAGTTTTAAGAACGTGGCGTGGTCGATACCGTGCAAACGAAATTGATGGAGCATTTCGGGTACGGTCAACTGACCTAATTTATGACGCAGATAAATGGACGACGACGTGACCAGTTGGTGGAGAACGGTCCATTTCCGGTCAGGGTTATAAATCAGGTCGTGTGGGAGCGTGATGTTCCAGCGTTCGGACAGTTCGATCATCCGCACACGGTCTCGCACACAGTCGAGCATTTTAATTTGTTCCAATGGACGCAAGGTGTCCCATGCATAGGATTGATACAGTCGTACGGTCAAATCACACTCGGACGTCCCGGTCCAATTGTATGTATTTGCAATTATTTTTGTGATGTTGGGTATGCCGTTGCTGTGCAATCGCCGACGGGACGACATGGACGACTTCGACGAACACGACGACGGTACCAGAATGCACAATATGCTGTCAATCAGCCCTTCACCGGCGTCGTTTAATTTCGCCAATAGGGACCCGACTGGACCCAACATCTTTAAGAAAAAGTCCGTAATCTTGTTCAACCCGAGTTCCAGCAACGTGACCATTTTGGCAAGCACAGATGTCAGGTCCGACATCCACTCTTGCAAGCAGGACTTGCCGCCGCATTGTGCTTTCCCGGTGACAAGTGCGATCGACTCCATGCCAAATTTGACAAACAGCTGCGTTAACTGTGCCGCAATACCGTCCGGTTGTAGAAATATATCTTGTGCCGTTTCAATAAGGTCCGCGACTTCGTCCAGACCTTCCCCCGCGTCGTCGGGCAGTGTATCGCCCGCACCACGGAGCAATAACTTAAACCAGTTGACGAATATGTTGATCACGTCAACGACCAATTGTGCCACGGGACCGACCGCGCACCCCCAGTCTAACTTACCGGTGATAAAGTCTTGTAAGAACACGAGCATTCGGTCGGCTACGTTCAAGAGTAAGACTGGGTATTTGAGCCCGGCGTAAATGAGTTTGGTCAGTCCGGCTTGCAATTTTAAATCCATCGTAGTATCGGGGATAAGACTCGGTACGATGGAGGCAAACGACGCGAGTACACGATTGAGGTCGCACAGCCGTTCTGGGAAGGCGACTTGTATCCCAGTGAAATCCCCATCCAGTATTTTACTCCCCGCCATTACGACCATGCGTAGTTCATTTATCAAAATGGTGATGGTGGAGCGTAGGGTCAGACCTGTGGAACAGACGAAATCGGTCGTTCCGTAGACCGTGCACCCAGGGTTCGTGTCTACTTCGGCGCATCCCTGTTTTGCCAGCACCCCCATGGGTTTACCAACGTCCAATGCCGCCAAGATCGGTTCGTTGGCGTCGTAGTCGTGTTCGTCAAATATAATATCGGTGTTCGATTCCAAAACGAACGCTTTGCTTTCGCAATATTCGTTGTTACCGGATGCCGACGAGGCGTACGCTGGGTGGAACAAGGCGATCGAATCTTCAATGGCAAACGACAACTGACCGACGTAATAGAGGAACGGTTCTAACCAAAATGTATTGCAAAGGTGTAATGCGACATCGTCCGAATGGAACCGCGATAGAATGGGGTTATCAAACGCTCCTTCCACCCATTCCATCAACTTGTCGGGGAAGTTCCGAATGCATTTGCACTGGTTGAGTGCGTCAATGGGTCCAATATATGTTCCCGACCGTTCGGTCTGTAGACAGTTTTCCGCCGTGCCATTGGTGGGAACGCCATTGACGTACTTGTTCGGACACTGTACGATAACGCCGTCCACGTAGACGGGTTCGCCCTTGGTCGCGTTGCGTAGGCATTCGGCTTCCGTGAGGTTGGATGCAATCGTGAGTGTCCCCCGCGCGCCGTACGATTTGTTCTTGCAGATATTGGCGAGTGCAAAGTTACATTCGCACCCGGCGTGGTTTGCCTCCGTGCACATCGGTACCGTGTATCCACCCTCGACGACTTTGCCACTGGGGTTCGATGTGGCGAGACACATCATGTCTTTCAAGGTCGTGTCTGTCAATTTACACTTGGGCAGTTTGTCTATCGGGGACATATACCCCAATTGATCGGGACCTTCACAGTGTCCAATTGAAAACTTATCATACATAAAAGCACGTTGGTTGGTAAATTTTTGCGCCAGTGTCGTCGTGTTGTCGGTACTATTCCACCAGACACGAAGTTGTGAAGACGACATCCCGTAGCCACAATTGACTTTCATGCTAAAATACGAGCCGCTGATAATGTCTTCAATGTTCAAGGCAGCTTTGACGACTGCCCTTGGCAATTCTAGCCCCGCTTTCACACCCGCGGAGATCACATTTTTTAAGTTTTCCGAGAAGGTGCCAATGGCGTAGGTCATGATACGATCGACTTGACCAAAGAGATTCACTGCCAAATTTGGTTGACCGCAATATCGATCGTAGTGGACGACGCCGTAGGGGTGTGTCTCCGATGCTGTTAACGGGTAGTAGACGCCTAATCCAGGGTCGCAGCGGCATGTCTTGGCGGTAAAATCGTAGTCAATGCTCTGACGGTATTCGCAGGTCAGTTCTTCCTCGCGTGGGTAGGAGATGCCATCGTACCGCTGCAATATTTGGACGAACGAGTCCTGTTGCAAGACAATGGATTTAAAGAGCAGCTCTATCGCACACGAATAGGTGGTATACGCGATATCCGGGACCAAGTGCAGTGAATATCGTATCGCACAGGTCAATTGGTCGATTTTGTCCGTATTCTGCTCGGAACAGACGACGTACCCGTACGGTGGGAGTGTTGGAGCGGCTTCATTGGTCGCCGCGCGATCGACGGAGACGCCGAGTGTCTCCACGATTTTCATAATCCAATTGATCACATCCGTGGCGGTGACAATAGCAATGTTAATGTTTTCCATGACATGGTCGAGGTCAAACGTCTCGAGTAGGTTTTCCGTGTTAATATTGAACCCCGAGCTGGCGTAGGCAAGACCATTCATCGACAAGGTCGGTCCAAACATAAACGTGGCACGTGCGACCACCCACCCCGCATGAATACCCGCCATCGCCAGTCGTGACGCAATGGTAAACAGGAATTCCTTGGGGAGGTTGGACACTTTCAGCCGCTCGTCGAAGAGGGAGATCAGATGCAAGATGGATTTCATCAATACCTGATCGGCGTACGACCCAAGGTAGAAGAGTGCGCCATTGAGGTGGCTCACTGTCGGGAGAACGCCGATGTTTTTCGACCATGGCGGTACGGTCTGTATCGCCGATTGGACCAGACTAATCGGTACATTTACCGCGTGATTGATGGCGTGTGCAAGTTCGTCTTGGCGAAACCAAATAAATACGAACTCAAAGACATCTGTCAACCCAGTGCATATACAGGACGTCACCTCGGACTGTTTCAACACCAACGCTTGGACATTGAGGACGACACCTGTCACGTTATACTCGTTGGTGACTGGGTTGTTGTCTATAGACATGTCCGTACCAACACCCGACCACGTCGCTATGGTGTCGAAATTACTGATAAAGATATCCAATATAATATTGATCGACTCGAAAAACGAGTGGATGTTGCATTTTATGACGACCGTGAAGCTACCTTGTACAAGTTGACTGAGTACGACCAGTTCGTAGTTGACAATGGGCATAATTCCACCGTACAACACACGTAGCACCTGGACAATCGCGTACAGAACGTTATCGAAGAAGGGATGTACCCCACAGCGCCAAAACTTATCGAGTGAATGCAGGAATGGGTCACGGTCGGTGATGAACGATGTACACAGTAGTAGCATGACTGTGATAAACAAGTAGCGCTTGAAATTCATCCTCGCGTCGGCAACAAAACGGAGGGTAGTCGATGCAACCACCGTCGTCACGTCGCCAATGGTATTCACTGCATTCTGCGCGAGCAGACCAACTTCCAGACCAATCAGCGCGTTGTATGCGGGTTCCGACGAAAAGACGCGCTGGTCGACAATGACCGTAATGTAATACGCCAATAGTAAACTTAGCGATCCAATTGTTGCGACAAGCAACAATGCCGCTATCAAAGATAACATTGTTGAAATAATGACTACTTACTTAAATACGTCTCACCGCCAAATACATAGCTTATCCCAAAATGTACGTCGCGTGTTAATTATCGCCACTGGTCGGCTTTTATCGACCAAGAACAAGTTCGACTTAACTTCATTTTCGCACAGATGTATGATGCTGTGCCACGTCTCTATCGCGTCCGTTCGACTAAACACGTTGCAGGTAAAAAACCAGATACCGTTCCTACCGACGAACTGTTCACCAAGTTTCACCGCCTCGATGTCGGACGATAGGCACAATAGTACCACACGATGGTCTCGTTCGCAGAATGTCGATATTTCTTCAAGGTACACCTTCGCTGTCTTGAACGAACGCTGCGAACTGTATACTAATATACACAGCGACGCGTCCCGTAAGAACGAGCGCACGACATGTTGAAACCGCGGAGCACCCGACGTGTCCCAAATATGTAGCTCGGTGCCGCTTTTCGAGTAGTTGAACATATCCACGCCGATCGTGGGCATGTAGACAGTCGAGTGATCGCCGCGTAAATTGTCCACAAAATGCGTCTTCCCCACGGCTTTGTCACCGAGTAATACGGCTTTTATCTTCATGGTTTTACCTATATATTTGTTGTATTTATATAGTAAATATTATGTCCTCGGTCCCGGTGCATCTACCCTACATTTGGATACCAGATAATTCCGTCGCGCAGTGTCATTCGTGTGTATCTACGTTTAGTATGGTGACGCGTCGCCACCATTGTCGATCGTGTGGACGCGTTTTTTGCCACAGTTGTTGTTTCCAATACCAATCTCTCCCACAGTATTTACCACGAACATTAAGTCGATTTTGCGATGGGAAGCGTCACCGCGTATGCAATGAATGCAATTGGAATATTCTCCACGTCAAACGCAGTCGCGATTGGATTCTAATTTTTTCATACCTTCCGGTGTCGATGAAAGACTACGTGGCGTTGAGTCAGGTCTCTCGAAAGTGGCTGATCGCATCGGAGGCAGTTGTCGGTGTGTTTAAATCAATACAATATAAAGTTTCGTATCGAAAATGGTCTGGTATGGAACGTCGACTCATACTCAAACACTGGCGAGAGTTTGCGGGACATTCACGCTTAATGACACAGGCTATCCATGCGCTATGTGGAATAATAGATTTGGCAATCGTTGCACGTCACTACAAAGACCAACCACGTACGTGTTCATGCATCGATCTACACTGTGAGGTAAAGTGTTCCAAGACATTTAACCCATACGATATGTTGGAAATGACGTGTGCATTTCCTGCCAGTCACGTCATCGAGTGTCCGGAAATGGAATCATGGATAGGCACGTCGCTACAACAGGTTGACCGCAGTTGGCTTTTGTTGCTATTGCCAATGTTTCTACAGGCGGGGTTCACACCGGCAATGCAGCGGATTATTGCAAACAACCTGCTCCCCACGGTCGCAAATGATCTGTTGCTGACTTACAAATTCTACTTTGAAGCAATTTTTTTAATATCCAGCGAGCATAAATACCGTGGGTATTTTCGAAGCTTACTCGATCGGTTTTTGACCATGCTGCCAAAAGAGCAACTAGATGATTTGGACCAATCCGAGCGGCTCTTGTATGCATTGAAAACACCGGAAAACATTACCGAGTATGATTTCAAAGGTATACGACTACCGTTTGACCCCCATACCACCGTAGAAACCGTTCACCTATCGAGAATACATCGTCTGAGTACGTTCACTGCGCCGTGGGTTGTGCCGCTTTGTACCAGCCGAGGAGAGGTCAACTTGTTAATCAAACACGATGATCTGCGGAAAGATCGGTTTGTAATGAATGTGATTCACATCCTTCGATCAACGAGCGTAGACATCGCACTAAAAACATATCACGTTTTACCCGTGACCACGACCTATGGTATCGTCGAGATGGTATCCAACTGCGTGTCGTTGTCGGAACTCAACAAGACCACCACGTTAACCAACCACATTGTCCGCAACAATATGAACGAGCCGATGGGGGCGTTACGCCGTACATTCCTCCGCTCCTGCGCGTCAAACGCAGTGCTGGGCTACATGTTGGGCATCGGCGATCGCAACTTGGGGAACATTTTATTACACAACGCCGAACTCATCCATATCGATTTTTCGTATATTCTGGGTCACGACCCGAAAAATAATGATTTGACCGAAATGCGCATTACACCGGGTATGGTCGATATGCTCGGTGGCAAACAATCGCCCGAGTTTCAAGAACTTAAACGATTAAGTTCGTCGATGTATGCAGATCTCAAGAAATATACCTTTTTCTGGGCGACCTTGTTTCAAACATTGGCAACAGCAGAGCCACCGATAACCCCGTTTTATAATAATGTAGAAGAGATCATACAGCACGTGGAAACCCGGTTAATCCCGTTGGCAACGGAGGAGGAAATCGCGCTCAAGATAACCGATGTTGTGGAACAGAATTCGGGTAGCCGCCTCGCGGGATGGGTCGATTCGTTCCACTCGATGAAGTCATCGGTAGAAGATCTCATGTTCAATTTCGATTTCGGTTTTTCGTGAGTATTTAATATACTCAAGCGGAATATATGATTATGCGTGCTTATGGTGAATTAGACACACGGGAAACCCGCTTTTCAGATTCATACACCCCCGGCTGGTACCGTGTGTGCGTCGCGTTGGGGGTGTTTGCGGCGGTCGTACAAATGCTCATGACGTCGATCGCGTTTGGTGTGGGCATCGACGTGTACAATCGGGTCAATGCAAAGTATCCGGAGCTATTGGAGACCTCTAAACAGGTGGGTGAAATTATCAAGGGTATCAATACGGAATACCATAAGATGGACAAGTCCGCCGTGCATGCCATTTTGAAAAATACAAAGAACGTAACGTATACGGCAAATATGTTGGTGCAAGAACACGGCGTTGATATTGTTAACGACGCACACAAAGTGTCCAGACGTGCTGCGGCAAATTCGGTTGTGATCGATACCGTCGGTCAAGCGATTGAACTCATTCGCGAACCGGTGGGCGAAATACATAAGTTGATCACACATAACAACTCGATCAACCTGCAAGCGGCACTCACACAAGCCGACCGTGTGCTTGGGAAAGTGGACGCTATCGAAGTGAATCGATTGATAACCGTGGTCATACAGTTCCTGCAAAAGATTAACGATGGGATAACGCCGGAATCGATCAAAGAGCTCAAGTACATTGCTGAAAAGTTTAACGATTTTAGCTCCGAGACAAATAAGAAAACAATCAACACGATCGTCCACGACACGGACGAAAGCATGCGGAACTTAAACCGTATTATTGACGTTTTTTCAAGCATGAAATCAAAAGCATAAATATGAAGGTATAAATGTAAATGTTCGTAGTCTACTATAGGTTAAATGTTACATACATTCTATGTCTTCACTACACTTATCATGATAGCGTCTGCCAATGTCCACTACCATACGACCTCGACCATTCTATCGACGCTAGAGACGTACTGTGTGGACCAACATTTAAGTTGCGAGTGGCACGACGATGTCTTGGTGCTCGATTGGAACCCACTCGGTCGGGAAACATTGGATCAACTATGGGTATTTAACGAACACGCACGGGAACGTATTACGGCAGAGATTGCTCTGTATACTATTCGAACACTACTCAAAAACCGACCCCAGCGTCGTGTGACCATCATACCCGTACTGAATGTGTGGGGACGTAAACAGGTTGATTCCGGTCGAAAATGTCTACGGAAAAACAAACACGGCGTCGACACCAATCGTAACTACCAGATCGCACACCGGCACGCGTACCCAAAACACAGTGAAGAATACCAAGGACCACACGCACTGAGTGAGCACGAAAGTAAACTCGTTGCCGCTCTACTCCATCAAGGTGTACAACGGTATGTCAATGTTCATTCCGGCGAATTTAGTATGTATATGCCATTCGATTCCTCGCGCAACCCTCCACCACATGCGGAGCGCATGCGGGCGTTTCTCCGTACAATGCAACCACTCTGTCCACAATGTGTCGAGGGAAGTGCGGCGGTAGTAAGTTCGTATAAAGCGTATGGTACAAGCGTAGACTATGCGATACGTGTCGCACATGTACCAGAGGCGTATACATTTGAGGTTTACGGTGCGCTGTCAAACGATTGTGAAACCATGTTTAACCCAATGGGTTCCAGCGAATACGAACAAATTGTACTTATGTGGCGAACTATTTTACTACGGTCGTTACATATCATATGACTACCCGTACTATGTTACAACTTAAGCACATGCTCTTCGTCGAGCTCGGAAATGTCCACGTCTAAAAACGGATCACCCTCATCTATGTTTTCTGGAGATATAGACTTACTATCCTCGTGCTGTTTGATCGACCGAAGAATGAGATAGAGTAGACTATAGGCGTAGATATGCCAAATGCTATGTACTATCGCGTATTCGCGATGTGGTACCAAACTAGCCGTAATAAACGTTCCCAACCCAACCAAGGAGAAAACCATTGCAAGATTCAAGCGTGTCTTATCGCGGTATTCGGGCGTTAGTGTGTAGCAGGTCGCATTCGTGGCATGTGCCACGAGCACGTAGACGCCGAGAATAATAAAAATAATCCCGGCGATAATTTCAAACACTTTAACACTTCCAACGACCGACCCGTTGCCATAGAATGCCACTAAGACTGCCAAGACGACGGTAAGGGGATACATGTACCATGGCGGTGACCGTCCAGTATCGTACACCAATAGAATAACCGTGTTCGTGAGAAGGAGATTTTGTGCGGACACATCGGCGTCATCCCATCCATCGACAACTACTTGGTTGCTTTCAATAATCTGCGCAACATGGTAACATACCGACACGACAAACGAGTACGATAATACCACAATATACCACCAACCTCGCCAGTGAGTCGTATACCAATCGTCGCCAAGGTATCCGAAGAGTACCAGAACAGCGGGCACGGCAAACAGATGCGTTAACAGGACCGTGATGTCACCATAGATCAGCATCCAATCGCCATAGTCTAGAAACAGTGGCACTATTAACGCGATGGTAGTGATAGCTAGCGCGATATACACAACCACATCGACGGCGTCCACCATGCGTAGAGAATACAATGCTGCTTTTATATTAATTTATTACTCTTTTATTTCGCTAAATTCGAATCCATTTACCTCGCTAAATTCGAATCCATCTATTACTCTTTTATTTCGCTAAATTCGAATCCAATCATACCCGGCGTGTTGTTCGTCTTGTTCTGTACCACACGGATAACTTTACCCTCTGGTCCCTCCGGGTAAAATATACTCTCTTCGTACGTCCGCAAAACGTGCGTATCCAATTTAAGTGCCATGATCGAACGTACCATGGTCGTCCCATATGTAGTAATATCGGTCTCGAACGGTGTCACGTTGACTATGAGCACTTCATCGGTCCGTCCCTGAAACGTACGATGCATGCGTTTCCCAGGCGTGATACCACACGTGATCAACTCTTGCATTTTTTAGGTGGCGGTAGACCTTTTATAGTCCCACGGCAGAAGGATCGTTTACAAATGTATCGCTCCATGTAGTCGCTGATTCGGAACTGCATGCGGTCGTCTGATCCGTATAAAATACGGTTTTCTCTCCTTCTTCGCCAAACAAATCTCGGAAAATAGACCGATAGAGGAACGCCTCTTTCGTTTGCGGCGTCTGGTATGGGTACAACTCCGCAGCTTGGTCAAAGGTGTGCACCGTCTGCTCGGCATGTTCTTTCAACGCTTGAATCCAAGCACTCCCCACGCCGTCCGAAAACTGTTCTTTGGTCCGCGTCCGGAGTTTCTCGTTCATGTGCCCTTTGAACTCATCGCGTAGAAACCATTTAGTGGGCTTTTCACCCTCGGGGTGTGTTTTCGACAGTTTCGCTTCCGGCGACAAGATGTTCATGGCAAAATGCACCACGTCCTTGTCGAGAAACGGCACTCTGCATTCAATACCATGTCGAGCCAGGGTTTTATTGGCACGGGCACAGTCATGGTAGTGTAACCGTTCCATCTTTGTGATGCATTCCGCTGCCATGGCGGTTGGACCTGGGCACGATTTGTTATAGAGATAGCCGGCGAAGAGCTCGTCGGCACCTTCCCCCGAAAACAGTACCTTTACACCACATTTCTTCACGTGCTTGCCCAACAGATACATGGGTACACTGGCACGAATAGTCGTTACATCGTAAGATTCCACCGAGTAGATAGTGTCTCGGACAGCATCTAGTCCTTCTTCGACGGTAAATGTATACTCGTGATGCCAGCTGCCAATCTCCGATGCCATCTTACGTGCCCAGGGTAGATCCGGCGAGTCTTCGAGACCAATACTAAACGTATGCAGGTTGACCCACTGGACATGTCGGAACGATGCCTTTGCCACGATCGATGCAATAATAGAAGAATCCAGTCCACCAGAGAGAAGCAGACCCCATGGGACGTCTAAATGCATACGCTTCTGGACGCTGTCGGTCAAGAGCTCTCGTAAGTGGTTTCGACACGGAGTAAATTTGCCACCATCTTCCATATACGGGTTTGCATACTTGTTCATCCCCACTTGGGTGACAATGCATCCTGGAAAGACGACTTGGGCTTGTAGACCATTTAAGGCTTTCAGTTCACTCGAAAACCAGATAGAATCATCTTCGTACGCCATATACAGTGGTATCACGCCCACGGGGTCTCGTGCTGCATAAAATTCCTTGGTACTGACATTGTACGCAACATACGAGAAGATACCGTCCAAAAAACAGGGTGTCTCATTCGGTCCGTAGGTACGAATAGCTTCCAAAATATGATAGGAATCGCTTTGTTTGTTATGAACACCATTGTAGATCTCCCCGTTATGGACAATAACCCATTCGTTGTCAACGATCGGCTGCTTGCCTTTCATCGGCTTGGTGATGCATAAACGGGTATGTCCCGCGATAAACCCGTCGCCACAAGCAATATTTTTTTCATCCGGACCTCGGTTATCCAACGTCGATAACCGCTCGTCGAAATTAGTGGTGGATGGAGGTTTAATACAAAAGAGTATGCCACACATTTTATGTACACGTAGAAAACATATTTATACTACCGCAACATTTGTTTTTGGACACCAGTATCGATCACGTACAATGGCGAGCAGTATCAACAAATTCAAAAACCCCACCAGCGCAGACTCTATCGACAAAATGTACAGGTTGAGAAGGGCACCGTAGATACTCCAGACGATCGCGGCGAGAAAGTGTATCAGTACTGTGTGACTATGTAGATCATCGGTGGTCCATTTCTTGCGCACTTTCAAGACCTGTGGTATGTTGGCAATGGTGGATAACGTGGCAGCGAGCGTTGCCAGTAGTGTAATTATGTACATGATATTCGTATACTTTACGTTAAATAAATAGTATCAGTACACTGTGTGCGCTTCAATTACGTGGACTTAAAGTCACTCCAGCAAATCGCGGATAGTTTATTTGTTAAACTCACTTAAGAGTGCTTGAAGTCTTCTCTGTTCTTTTAGTGCAAAACGGATGGCATAACTCCAATTGTCTTTTGGTAGACGATCACGGCGGTTCATTTCTTCTGCGCATCGGCGCGATGCATTTACTAATAAATCGTACAGGTCCAATATATCGTCGATTGTGGACATAATGCACTTTTTATCTTCATTCGTAAGTGTCTTGGCGGATGATAAATTTTCAAACGTGAATGAGTTCTTTTCGTACGTTCCAAAACGCTCGGTGTTAGAGTAATAAATGTCTGTCGGTGTCTTACGTTGAAAACGATCGTAATAGAACATCAATTCTTCAAACCAACAATTTAAATGTCCAATAGTTTCGCTATATTTTAAACGGTGTAGGCGATGATTACGAAAGATCACACGGTTGTAGAAATTTTTATCACGAGAAAACAACGGAACAAAACCCCACTTAGCTCGAGGAGACTTTTTGCATTTCTTTGTATGCATCTCGTGAATGTAATGATCAGTTTGCAACTTTAAGAAGTGAATACGTTTCGCCAATGCTATATGTTCATCAACTGTCATCTTTTGAACATCTGGGTAATTTTTGACATTTATTTTCCCCGCCATTGTGCAAGTTATGGTGCAAATACGATAAAGTTGGGTGCGTTGGTGTGGATGTGCAAACCGTTACGCGATGGAGTCGACGTTGACACCGCGAGAATGGATGTAGGATACTAACTGAACATACGGTGGCTGATGGACCGACTTACGGGTACGAGTACTAGACGTAAATTATTAGTGTAGATACACCCGGTGACAAAGTTTTTTAAAAGAAACTTTGTCACCTACCAGTCTAATAATTACACGACGAACGGGCGTAGAGACGTTGCAAACAGAACGTTGATACATCCCATACAGTTGACAGTTCGCTTGCAAACGTTTAGACGCTCTTCAAAACGTTCTTCTCGACTCACATTCACTCGTTTTAACGCCGCGTCCACGTTTGCCTTATTTACACTAAAACCCTGCAGTTTTATTCACACATGGTATATTGGAAATCTGCGATGCGCCGAACGGACACACACTGGCTACACCGTATTCTAGTACCGATTGTGCTATTTGCGTTATATCGCTACGGTGCACTGTACTTGATCACACCGGAGTTGGTCGGTATAACATTGCTACTCTATATGTTAAAATAAACTTTGTCACCGTCGATCATAATTTTTAAGATAACGTGTACTAATTGTAACCAAGGTAGGTGTGGACGGTGACAGGTACATCGACAAGTCCCAACCACATTGCACACATTCCGTGAACTTGACATCCATTTATCATGGCATCGCCAACTCGCCCAGTTCTAAAACGAAAAGCAGACAATCTACAATATCCGCAGAAGACGCTGCGAAAAACGGTCTGGGAAGTCAAGATGATCGACGGAGTCGACACAATCCGCGTATATGCACCCACATGTAGAGAAGCGACGACGCAATGCATTTCCAATGTGGTAAATAAAATCGGCA
>Ga0206131_10004697_pt1 | contig 14824 bp, 11 predicted proteins | sample Helgoland_Spring_FD_148636 | JGI IMG/M metagenome (GOLD analysis project Ga0206131, IMG submission 148636) | Pelagic subsurface seawater microbial communities from Kabeltonne, Helgoland, North Sea - Helgoland_Spring_Bloom_20160517_1 | ecosystem: Environmental > Aquatic > Marine > Epipelagic ...
GAGATATCGTTCTAGGGAAGCCATCAAATATGAAACCGTTTGATTCTTTCGTGGTTTTCAAAAAATCTTCTACCATAGCGATAGTTACCTCGTCAGGCACCAATTCACCTTTATCGATAAAAGATTTGGCAAGAAGGCCTAATTCCGTTTCCCCTTTAATATTTGATCTAAAAACATCACCCGTGCTTAAATGTATTAGATTATACTTTTCAAGAAGCATTGCGCTTTGTGTGCCTTTACCAGCACCCGGAGGTCCAAATATGATTAAATTAAACATGTATATTCCTTATTCAGCTGGCAAATTTAGCCCAAAGTATGAGTTCTACTCGATTTATCAATTACAAATTGAACCAATAATTGCGGAACTATTTGGCTAATGCTAATTCTATGTTTTCCTTTGAAGAAAATAAAACCTATTGTGCTTCAAGCAGTTGTCAAAAAAGGGAAAGTCTTAGCTGAGTCCGTTCCAAGTCCAAATGTAACCGAGGGTAGTTTACTAATTAAGGTAGTGAACAGTTGTATTTCGGCTGGTACAGAAATGAGCAATGTTTCTGAAACAGGAAAATCTCTAATAAAAAGGGCTTTAGAACAACCTGCTGAGGTTATGAATGCGCTGAACTTTGCGAAAGAAAATGGAATCATGAAAATGATCCAGCGTGTTAAGGGCACATTAGAAGGTGGCAAACCTACTGGATACTCTATTTCTGGAGTTGTAATTGGTGTTGGGAACGGCGTTAGTCAATTTGAGGTTGGCGACCACGTAACAGCCGCAGGGGCTGGAATCGCTAATCACGCAGAATATGTTGATGTACCAGTAAATTTAGTGATGCCAATGCCTAAGGGTATGGATTTCAAGCTTGCTTCTACAGTTACGCTTGGTGGAATTGCCATGCAAGGTGTTAGACGTGCTGATTTAAAACTTGGTGAGATCTGTGTTGTGCAGGGTGCAGGCATACTTGGCTTATTGGCGCAACAAATGTTGCAGGCAGCAGGTGTTCGAACCATTGTAATTGATCTTGATAATCATCGACTGCAAATTGCTAATGATCTAGGAGCGGAATTAGTATTAAATCCTAAAGACGAAGATATCGTGAAACGTGTAGAAGCGGTATCGGATGGATATGGAGCAGATGCTGTATTGTTCACTGCGGCAACACATAGCAGTGACCCTCTATCTACTGCGTTTAACATGTGTAAAAGGAAAGGTCGCGTTGTTTTGGTTGGGGTTTCTGGCATGGAAATTAAACGTGGGGATATTTATAAAAAGGAACTAGACTTTTTAATTTCTACCAGTTATGGTCCGGGTCGATACGACGACAATTATGAGAAAAAAGGACTTGACTACCCATATTCTTATGTTCGATGGACGGAGAATAGAAACATGACTGAATACTTGAGGCTTGTGCATACTGGAGCAATCCACTTAGAACCTTTGGTTAATGCAGTCTATCCCATAGAAGAAGTTGAGGCGGCGTTTGACGTTTTAAAAAATGGAGAACATCCGAAACCCATCATTTCCATATTAGACTATGGTCAGGATGTTGTAAGTGCAAACTTCAAACCTGCAGAACATAAAGTAATTATTACTGAAACGGCAGCAAATAAAAATTTGGTAAATCTAGCAATGGTTGGCGTTGGCAGCTTCGCTACAGGAATGCATTTACCTAATTTAAGCAAAGAGACTAACAAGTTTAAAGTCAAAGCAATTGTTAACCGAACCGGACAGAAAGGGAAAGCGGTTGCGCAGCAATACAACGCAGATTACACAACGACTAATGTGGAAGATGTGTTGACCGATGCGGATATTGATTTAGTGATGATTACTACTCGTCATGAGAATCATGGCGATTTGGTCCTTCAATGCCTGAAGGCGGGTAAAAATGTTTTTGTAGAAAAACCACTTTGTACCACGAGGAAAGAATTACAAGAGATTGAGGAGTTTTTCCAAAATGCGACAAATCCACCGTTACTAATGGTTGGTTTCAATAGAAGGTTTAGTCCGCATGCTCAAGAAATAAAAAAGCACACCGACAATAGAACGAACCCATTGTTTATTCAATACCGGATGAATGCAGGATTCATTCCTTTAGATCATTGGACGCATGAGCACGGAGGTCGCATCGTTGGTGAGGCATGTCATATTATAGATTTGATGACATTTTTTACAGGCAGCAAGATTACGAGTATAAGTTTCGAGCATATCAGTCCGAATACTGGTAAAATAAGTTCCAACGACAACCGCAGTATTGTGTTGAAGTATGCCGATGGCTCTGTTTGTAACGTTCAGTATTTTGCTGTAGGCAACAAGAAATTGGCTAAGGAGAAGATGGAGATTCACTTTGACGAGAAGAGCATTGTAATGGAGGATTACAAGAGTGTAAAAGGGTTTGGCGTTAAATTGAAAGAGATGACCAGCACGATAAGCAAAAAAGGTCAGTTGGAAGAACTAGATTATATTTACAATTGCTTACGGAAAAATGGGGAATGGCCAATTGCTTTATGGGATATGATACAAACCACAGCAGCCACTTTCGAAATTGAGGAAATTGATTGAATATTAAATCACAAATCGGCAAAACATTACGATTACCTTTTGTTAAAAATGTAATTCACACCATAGGTTCAAAATGGATAACGATTGCCATTGGCATCATTCCAGTAATGTTAATTACCCGAGGTTTGGGACCGGTCGGCAAGGGGGAATATTCCCTTATTATATCTACGATAGGAGTTTTAATGCAGTTGAGTACGTTTGGCTTACAAACGTCCAATACTTATCACGTAAGTAAGGGTCGAAGTTCCTTGGATGCGTTATTCACAAATTCCGTGTTTTGGATTGCAGTAACAGCCACTCTCACAAGTTTAGGTTTCTTTCTTTTCAATTTGCTCTATCCTGGTGACATTAATATGTTCAAGGGCGGATACATTGGTTTTATTGTCATTGGAACATTTGGGAGTTTGACCAACATTATATCTCAGAACTTAAACATTGGCATAAATAACATTAAGCAAGTAAATGTATATACCATTGGATCCAAAGTGCTTACTTTAGTATTGGTATTAAGTTTATATTTCTCTAAAAGCATAACCGTTCGTTATGCCCTAATCATCGCCTTGCTTGAGTTCTTTGTTATTACATTTTTATGTAGTCGATTGCTGATGCGATCTATGGAAAAGATTACGTGGACGGTGGATAAGGAACTACTTAAGAAAACAATCAGCTATGGATTGAAGGTATATATCATCTCGCTCATGGCCTTTTTGGTCGTGCGTTCCGATATTTATATTGTCAAATATTTTTTGGGCAACGAAGCGGTAGGGTATTATTCTACATCTGTTCAATTGATTGATCAATTAAACATGTTGGCAGTTGTTGTTGCCACTTTGCTACTTCCTAAATTGACATCTACACATGACTTAAAAGAAAGGCATCGATTGAGTAAGCGTAGTTTCAAGTATTTGGCGATACTAATGTTCACCATGTGTACAATTGGTTTTTTCTTTTCCGATTTTGCCATCAAGTTACTATTTGGCGTAGAGTTTATGCCCGCATCTATAACCTTTAAAGTATTGTTGCCAGCGGTCTTTTTTTTGGCCCTTGAGACATCCTTGGCTCAATACTTGGCAGCAAACGGACTTCCAAAATCACTTATCTGGGCATGGATTGCAACATTTATCATCAACTTAATCCTCAATGTTTTATTTATACCAATATACGGAACAGTCGGTGCGGCTTATGCTTCCGTGATTTCGTATTTTAGCATTTTTATATTTGTTTACATCATTTATCGTAAAGGAATTGTAGAATAAAGGTAAAGGGGGTTGGGTATGTCATTAGAAAAAACGAGGAAAATAATTGGGCGGACTCCCCCTCCGTATGGTGGTGTATCTAACTATAATCAAAATTTAATTCACGCATTAAATCAAAAAAACATTAGGTATCAATTAATTGATCCTACTTTATTTTCATTCTACAACTTGGAGCTTGGGTATTTTGATAGTTACAATTCTATAGTTGAGAATCCTTCATTAAAAAATATCATTCGTTACATACCTTTTATACTAAAAGACAAAAATGTCATAAAGGTTATCCATGCAGGAGATTTTCAAATAAAACTTCCACATTTTTCTAGACTTCAAAGATTTTTGATTAAGAGGTATCTTAAAAATTGTTCTAAAATTATATGCGTCAGCGAGGAATTGAGAAAGTTTATTTCGGATTCTTTTCAAATAAAAAACTTGTGTGTGGTTTCTAGCCTACTACCTTATTTTAACACGACCGTTACTTCACAGACGAAACGTGTATTTAATCAGATAGCGTCTTTAAGTCGGACACGAATTGTTGGAATTGGAGTTTTTAATGAGTTCTATGGATTCCAAAATATTATTGATGCACTTTCACCTTTTGCAATTGAAAAAAAAATTCATTTAATATTAATTGATGGAGGATTCACAAATAACGCAGGCTATCGAAATAAATGCTTGAAGAGTCATTCATGGATAACTGTTTTAGAACAAATTTCAAGTAGTGATGTGCATTGGATCATGAAACAAAGTGACCTATTTATAAGATCTGTAGAAAAAGAAAGTTTTGGGCTATCCAAGGTTGAAGCGATAATAAATGGGACTAATGTCATTTCAACTAATACTGGATATACGCGTGACATTCCAACTTATCAATTCGGAGATGTAAGAACATTAAGTCAGCTAATCAGAAATCACATCAACGTGAAAACCGTCGTTAATGGCAATAGTCAGTCAAAACTATTAGAAGAGATGGAGAACAACTTAAATTCGTTGATATCCATTGCTTTTAATCAATGAGTTCCTTAGTTTCTGTATGATGTCTTGATAGTTATTATATTTCTATGTAAATACTCAGTCAGTGCATATTTTTGCCTAGCGACATACAAGTCAAATGATAAGTTCACTGGATGAAAAATAAACTTAAAAAAAAGACACTTGAAATAGTCAGTTATCTATTCTTAGTTCCTTTTTTAGAAAAAATTTTGTTACACTATACTAATAATAAGTATTATGGACCTTTAGCCACTAAAATAATTCCATTGCCAAAATTACACAAGGGTAGTCCTTCTCAAATTGTATCGAGGAATGGAATATTTTATAGGTTAAATAAAGCAGATATTGTCGATTGGCATGTTTACTATGGAATAAGGGAGGCTGCTAAGGAAAAACTATACTCTCTTGTAAAACAAGGTGATATTATACTAGATATTGGCACAAACAATGCTGATGTGGCTATGAAGTTAGCCAGGGCTACTGGCCCAAAAGGTAAAGTATTCGGGTTTGAACCACACATACACAATTTCAAACGTGCTATCACAAATATTGAACTTAATACGTTCACTAATTTGTTTATTTCTAATATCGGACTTGGGTGTATTAAAAGTAAAGGATGGATTAAAAATGTTGACGAACACAATGCTGGAATGAATCGAATTAGTAAAGACGGTGATTTCGAAATAGAGATTGACACTTTAGACAACATTCTTAATTCAGTCATTCCTAATCACATCGATCTAATAAAAATAGATGTAGAAGGTTTTGAATTAAAGGTTCTTGAGGGGGCTCAAAAGGTTTTGACTGAAATAAGTCCAACTTTGTTTATTGAGCTTGATAACAATAATTTAATTGAACAGTCAGGTTCAGCAAAATCACTAATTGAGTTATTAGAAAATTACGACTATATATGCAGAAACGCTATATCAGATGAAATAATTTATTCAACATCTGACAAATTAGTTGATTGCCATTTTGATATAATTTGCAAAAAGAATAAGAAATAGAAAATGTGTGGAATAGCGGGTATTATTGACTTTTCTGGCATTTCCGAATTTGACAAAAGTCAGATTCAGGCCTCAACAACATCATTAAAACACAGAGGACCTGATGCAGAGGGGTTTGTATTTGGTGATTTTTTCACACTTGGTCACAGAAGGCTCTCAATTGTAGACTTAAGTAACACCGCAAATCAACCCATGTATAGTTCCTGTGGCAATTATGTGGTTGTATTTAACGGCGAAATTTACAATCATTCAGAAATTAGAAAGGACCTACAGAAAAAACACAAATTCACATCTGACCACTCAGACACTGAAGTAATTTTAAATAGCTTCAAGGAATGGGGGATAAAATGTGTTGATAGATTTGTTGGAATGTTTGCAATATGTATTGTCGACATAGTGAATCAAGAATGCTATTTAATTCGCGACAGAATAGGCCAGAAACCATTGTACTACATTGCAAATAATGGGAAAGTTTCTTTTGCATCAGAAGCTCACAGTTTACAATATAATTATACTAACAAAGAAATTAACCATAATGCTATCCATACTTACCTTACCTTCTTAAGTGTGCCTGCACCACAAAGTTTTTATCAAAATATTAATAAATTAGAAGCTGGTACTATTCTCAAAATAATTCCAAGAGGTTTAGACAAAACTAAATATTGGGACATAAGTAATTTCCTAAATAACACAATTAAGATTGATGAAAAAGACGCAATCATTGAAACAGAAAGACTTTTAGAGAAATCAATGTATTACAGGAACCTCGCTGATGCAAAAACAAGTATAGCCTTGAGTGGAGGACTAGATAGTTCCTTAAATTTATATTACTCAAAAAATCTTGGTTTTAATCCATCTGCTATCAACTTGAGTTTTGGTAATACATCAAATCAGTTTAATGAAAACCATTCAGCGCAAAAGTTTTGTAAAAAAATGGGTGTTAACTTAACTGTAAATAACATTACAAAAGAAGATTTGGGCGAAATGATTGAAAACTATCTTCAATCACAAATTGACATGCCTTGTGGAGACCCCAACGGTGTTTTATTATCGATAATGTCAGAAACAGTAAAAAGTTCTGGAGCTAAGGTCTTGATTGTAGGAGAAGGTGGTGATGAAATTGGAGGATATTCAAAATACATTAAACATTACAAGAGATATCAGAGATATAAAAATTACTCTTCGCTTCTATCTTTTTTAATAAGGAAATCTCCTTTTTACTTATCTAAAACTCTTGATACATTCTATAATAACAAAATGGTATCTGCTTCACATATACATGGTTTTACTGAAAATGAGCAACAAAGGTTACTGATCAGTAATGCCAACTATAGTGCGTTTGAAGCATTGACAAGTTTTAATACAGATATACTGGCAAATACAGATGAATGGTATTACAAACAAGTTTCAAACTTGGAGTACAAATTACGTTTACCTGAAATGATTCTTGCAAGAATTGACTACCCAACCATGCAACATGGGGTAGAAGCTAGGAGCCCGTTTGTAGACCATAAGTTAGTAGAATTTTCCGCTCAATTACCTTTCAGACTTAAAATGAGGGGAAATAATCCAAAATATCTGTTGAAAAAGATTGCAGAAAACAAATTACCAACATACATAACAAACGCTCCCAAAGTTGGTTTTGGTCAACTATTGACACCGTATTTATATGAGGAATTACCGCTTCTATTTAATAAGGAGATTATTATAAATACAGATGCGCCAATTAAGCAATTTATTTCTAAAGAAAACTTGACTTATTTCGCGAATCTTCAGAAGAAACACAAACAATTAAGCTACAGATTATGGATACTATATGCGTTAAATAGGTGGTTAACAATTAATAATTAAACATTACTTTAACTTCATTTTCAGTTAGTGCTACATCATATATTTTTATCTCATCAACTAAGCCAATAAAATTATGTTTAGACACACTATTAACACCCATTGCTAGATCTGCATGAGCCCCTATAACCCAAGAATATCTTGTCTTCCATCGAATTTCGTCAGAACTATTAAATCCACCACTACTACCCACTGCCGTGTTTTCTCCATATAATTCTCCATCAATGAAAATTCTAATCACATTTGTATCAAAATCATAAGTTGACACCACTTGGTGCCACTTATTATCATGAATGCCTTTTATTTCTGAATTTTTAACTGTTGCCATTTGTAATCGATTACTTTCCCCTGCACCAATACTTGTACCTATTTCAGTAGGTTTAACCCATAACACATGGCCCCATTCTCCATCATCAGAATTAAAATTACTAACAATGTGCCATAATAAATCTGATGCCTTAGGCACTCCATTCATTTTTACCCAAAGTGCAACTGTCACATTTTTATTTTGCAACTTTTCGTTATAAGGTAATTTTATATAATCTTTGGTTCTTCCAAACAATTCGATAGCCGAATTGGAATTTCCATTTCTATCATCAGCAAATTCGCCTTGTGTTTCAAGTTCACCTAAATTATAAGCCCCTATGTCCTTAACACATTTTACAATATAATACTAAAATGCACTTGACTTTTGGTGCCAGTAGTCAATATCTCGCCGGTGAAGGCGGTAATCCAGGATATCTTAATGGATGCTTGGATGATGTTTCAATTTACAATCGAGCATTGGCACCTTATGAAATTATGATGCTTTTTGTTGATAAACCTGGTAGTGTTTACTCAGGAATAGCAAAGAGTATTTCTGTATACCCAAATCCAACGTCCAATATCATTAACATTTCAAATTCTAACGGATACTCAATTTTAGGATACTCAACTAAGATCTACAATAAAACTGGACAATTAGTTTATTCCTCTAAAGCCGATTCGGAACAATTATCAATTGCACTACAAGGAACTCTCCCCAACGGAATTTACTTCTTAGAATTAATTGACCCAAACAACAAAGTCGCAACGATTAGAAAGAAAATAGTACTTTTCGAATAAGTGAATACTCAGAAATCGTACATAAATCCACACTACTAGTTCATTGCGTTCCTTGGAATATAACCCCACGTAACTTCAACGCAATAAACTGAATACAATAAATATCTTTGCGCTGTGAAAGGCTTATACCTGCGTACAGTTTATTTTCTTGGTGTGACTAGTGGTGGCAGCGTTACTCACACTTCAGGTGTAATCAATGCGCTTGCCAAGAAGATTGATTTAGACATTGTCTCCAATGATAATTTGGTAGGTGTCAATCATCCCACACGATTAATCCCACCAAGTCTTCGTAAAATACCTGTTCTTGGGGAGTTGTCATACAACATTAAACTACTTGTCAAAAAGGAAAGCTTTCAGACAAACGAATACGACTTCATCTACCAACGATATAGCGGAGAATCTTTTTTTGGTGCATACCTCGCTTCTAAAAACAACATACCTTTTATCCTTGAATTCAACTCATCGGAAGTATGGAAACTCAAGAATTGGAGCAAAACTACCAGTAAGCTGAAAAATTTTTTTAAGAAATTCATCCAGCTACCTGTTGTTAAGAAAATTGAAGCTTACAACCTAAAAAAAGCGGACGTAATCGTAGTGGTTTCTGATGTGCTTAAAGAAAATTTAACCTCCGCAGGGATAGATCCTCAAAAAATACTTGTAAACCCAAATGGCGCAGAAATTGGACGTTTCAACATTAGCTCCACTCCCATACATATTAAACAAAAACACCAACTTGAAGACTATTTCACCTTTGGCTTTATTGGCACTTTTGGGAAATGGCATGGCGTTGTGGAACTTGCTAAAAGCATTATTCAATTTTACGACCAACACCCACAATACCTTAACTCTGTTAAATTTCTAATTATGGGTTATGGCAAACTGTTTAAGGAGGTGGAACAACTCATTCAGTCCTCAAACTATATCGACAATATTATCCTAACCGGACAAATACCTCAAGACGAGAACGCAGCGTACCTAAACGCTTGCGACGCATTTGTTAGTCCACATATACCGAACCCTGACGGCACAAAGTTCTTTGGTTCTCCAACTAAATTGTTTGAATACATGGCCTGCAAAAAACCAATTATTGCTAGCAGACTTGACCAGATTGGAGAAATTTTAGAACATAACGTCAATGCGTATTTGGTTGAGCCTGGAAACATTTCGGAGTTAGCAAATGCCTATGCAACGATATACTCCGACAAACCATTGCAACAAACACTTGCCGAAAACAGCTACTCTTTAGTAAAACAAAACTACACATGGGACAACCATGTGGAACATATCCTTTCTCGTATTAAGCAACTATCAAAATCATGAAAATAGTAGCTACGATTAAACACCTTAGTTCGTTTCCTCCAAAAATTATTATTGCCAAAATATGGAACCGGCTAAACCAACAAAAAAGACTTAAAAGACTTCAAAACCTTTATCTAAATTCCGATTCGAGGAGTTTTACTAGTACAACTGTTGCCAACCTTTTTCCATTAGTTTCAATGGATGGTTCGGCCGTAAAATGGGATGTAAAAAATCCAACTTTTGATTTACTGGGAAGTGGCCCAATTCAAAATACTTACGACGAAGAAGCTGCTGGTTTAGAAAACTATCACTATCCAAATAATTTCCCAACAAAAACTATCGACACCAATGGCGATTTTCTTGCCAATGTTGTACTTCCAATTCATTTACCTTTTAGCGCGACTTGCTGGAAATTGATTCAAGAAATTAATGACAACTACCAACCACTCGACTGGCAAAGAGATTTCAAATCGGGGTTCCGATATGACGCCAAACAATGGTTTTTAAGCCAACGTAAAATAATGCCTATGGCTAAAGGCGTCGACCTTAAGGTACCTTGGGAGTTATCGCGTTTACAACATTTACCAAAACTGGCATTAACAGTTTCAAGTTCGGAGAAAAAAAACAAGGAAGTCCAAAACTACATTTTATGTCAGTTATTGGATTTTGTAATGGCTAACCCTATTGGAATGGGGGTAAACTTTAATTGTCCGATGGATATTGGCATTCGAAATGCTAACATTCTACTCACTCTAGATTGGTTAAAAGCGCAAAACGCCCTTCCAAAAAATGTGGAATCTATCCTTTGCAATTACGTTTCTGCAAGTACCACGCACATTTTGGAGGATGTCGAATACCGTGAAGGTTTGACTTCAAATCATTACTTAGGAAACGTTTTAGGGATTCTATTTGCAGGAGCCTACTTGGAGCAAAATAGCGAATCAGACAGATGGCTTGCTTTTGGAATTCAAGAATTAGAGCGTTCGATGGAACGACAATTTTTTAAAGATGGTTCCAATTTTGAAGGGAGCACAAACTATCATCGCTTAAGCGGAGAAATGATGGTTTGGGGCGCTGGGATAATAGCATCTTTACCTAAAAGTAGAATAGAGAAACTAAAAACTTATTCGAACAAGTACTGGAACTATGTGGCGCCATTGTTTCCTTCAAAACAACAAAATTTCTTGTCCGAAAATCATGTTCTAACCAATAATTTTTGGGAGAAACTCGTCCTTTCTTATCACTTTGCAGAATCCGTTTCAAGACCAAATGGAAGCGCAATTCAATATGGCGATAATGACAGTGGGAGATTTGTAAAGCTGACTCCATTCGGCACTACGTTGACAAAACAAGAGGCTGTTTCGAAATATAGCAATCTTCACGACAACCTTTTAGCTGAAACCGATACCTACTGGGATGAGAATGATTTAAACCATGGCGGCTTTATCAGTTCCATCTGTGGATTGTTACAAAAACACCCCAAATTAAAAGTCCATTATGCAGATTTAGAATATCAAATATTTGCACAGATTGCTAGTAAAACGGAAGGCTTACAAGACCTTTTAAATTCCTTTAAACAGGAGGAGACCAAGCCAATTATTGAAAAAGTTAATTCAGACCATTTGCAGCATTACAAACGAGAAACCTTTGAATTTGCTGATACCAATTTATCAACCAATCTTAACTCTGAACACTACGAAGACTTTCAATTAGCGATTTTTAAAAGTGACAATCTATTTTTAAGTCTTGCTGGAATCTGTAACCCGAATCAACACTATTCCTTCGGGCATACACACAGTGATAAACTTGGCGTCGTTTTGCATGTTGATGGCAAGGACATTTTAGTCAACCCTGGCACGTATTTATATACTCCTATACCGGAAAGACGAATTGAATTTCGCACAGTAAATGCACATAACACGGTGTCGGTAGACTACCAAGAGCAGAACACTCCATTACCCGGAAACCTTGGACTCTTTAACTTAAAAAATGAAACTACTTTTCAGTTACTCCACATTTCTAAAACCGAAGTAATGGCTGAAATAGCTTATCGAGACATTATACATAGACGAAAGGTGGAAATTACCAAACATCAGGTTATTATTGACGACTGGTGTAATCGAGAATTCACCCAGCATTGGAACACTGGTAAACCATTTTCGAATGGTTATGGTAAAAGAATAAACAATTGAAACGCGTTTTAATTATATCCTATTATTGGCCACCTGCGGGTGGTGGTGGTGTACAACGCTGGTTAAAAATGACCAAATACCTCCCAGAATATGGCTGGACTCCTGTCATATACACCCCTTCAAATGGGGAAGCACCTGTTGTTGACCAATCCCTCGTAAACCAAGTTCACCCCGAAGTAGAAAAAATCTCTTCACCAATATGGGAGCCGTACACATTCTACAAACGCTTTACCGGCAAAAAAGCGTCAGAGAAAGTGTATTCTGGTTTTATAAACGACAAGAAGGAAAGCTGGACACAAAAATTATCCGTATTTATTCGAGGTAATTTTTTTATACCTGATGCACGTAAATTTTGGATTAAGCCAGGCGCAAAGTTCTTGACTAAATATTTGTCCGAAAACAAAGTGGATTGCATTGTATCAACTGGACCTCCCCATTCGACGCACCTGATTGCGTATAAGGTTGCTAAAAAAACAAATACACCTTGGGTTGCAGATTTCCGAGATCCTTGGACAAACATTGATTTTTACAACCAGCTACGTTTAACGAGTTGGGCGGATAAGAAGCACAAAAAACTGGAACAACTCATACTACAAAACGCATCAAAAATTGTAACTGTCAGTAACAGTTGGGCAGACGATTTTAAGAATCTTTCAAACCGAGATGTAACCGTGATCCGGAATGGGTTTGACCATGCTGACTTTGAAACGGAGATAGCCCAATTAGACGAAAAATTCACGATTTGCCATATAGGGTCAATGAATAGTGATCGTAATCCTGAGGCATTGTGGATTGCACTGAAAAATCTTGTTTCCAATCCTCAGTTCGACCAATCGCTTTCCATTAAACTTATTGGACAAGTCGACCATAGCATTTTTCAAAGTATTGAACAGTACGGTCTTACTGCATACTTGAATCACATTCCCTTTCTGTCACACAAAGATGCATTACTGGCGTTACAGGCTTCTCAAGTTTTGATGCTGCCTATTAATGACACACCAAATAGTCTTGGAGTGGTCCCTGGTAAAATATATGAGTATCTAGGTGCTAGAAGACCAGTCGTTGGAATAGGCCCTTTACATGGCGATTCTGCTCAAATTCTACATGATTCTGGTGCGGGTAACATGTTTGCTTATGATTCTCATGCCGAAATCGGTGTTCGAATACAAAGCTATTTTGACGAATACTCAAAAAAGGAGTTAAAACCAAAAACAGGTCAAATCATGCAATACAGCCGGAAGGCTATGGCCAAAAGTTATTCTGAATTATTACAGAATCTCACTTAAGATTTTCACAATTCTTTCCGTTGCTTTCCCATCCCACAGAGGTGGAATGACACCAGTTTTATAAGTGCCTTCGGTTATTTGGTCGATGTAATTGTTAACGATATCCGTGTCAAACGGAACTAGTGTATTCGTACCCAAATCAATTGAGCTGGGTCGCTCGGTATTTGGGCGTAAGGTAAGACATGGCACTTGTCTAAACGTTGTTTCTTCTTGTATCCCACCACTATCGGTTAACACAAATTTACAGGTTGCCGTAAGTTTTTGAAACGCAAAGTAATCCAGCGGTTCTGTCAAAATAATATTCGCATTGTCTACAACTTCGTCAAGTAAGTTATGCTGCTCCAAACTCTTTTTTGTTCGTGGATGAATAGGGAATACCACTTTGTATGTTTTCGTAGCATGATTCAACATCCCTAGCAATTTTAGCAGATTAGATTTTGTATCGACATTGCCTGGTCGATGCATCGTCATCAAAACAAAACCGGCTTCCGTTAAACTATACTTTCCCAAAACGGGGCTTTCCTGAATCTCTTTCTCAAAAGCGACCAGCGTGTCTATCATGGTATTTCCAACGAAGTGCACTCTCCCATTGGCCCCTTCACGTGCTAAATGATCTAAGCCGCTCTGCTCAGTCACAAAGTATTCATCGGTAATCTCATCGGTCAGTAGTCGATTAATTTCCTCAGGCATGGTCCGATCAAAACTCCTCAAACCACTTTCTAAATGGGCCAAACGGGTTCCTGTTTTATTGGCCACAATGGCTGATGCAAGGGTAGAATTTACGTCTCCAGGCGTGATTAACAGGTCTGGCTTCCATTCTTCAATAAATGCCCCCAATTGACTAATTATCTCACCAATTTGGATAACTGGTGACAATCCTTTTGTTTCAAGAAAGACATCAGGTTTACGCAGTTTAAATTGATCAAAGAATACGTCCGACATGTTCTTATCGTAATGTTGCCCCGTATGAACGAGCTTGAAGTCAAACAAGTCACCATATTGTTCAAACACCCGTTCGAATTGTGTAATCTTAATAAAATTTGGTCGCGTTCCTACGACTATTCCAACCTTCTTTGTCACTATTTACGATTTTAATTTTTTAAACTCCGAGAAAAGCCAGCCCCCTATTAATAACAAAATAATAAGCGATGAAGCCAATGACACTTTTTCGCCATCAACAAACTTTTTGGGGTTAAACTCAAATACAATTTCATGTTCACCTGCTGGTACCTTCATCCCTCTCAATAGGTAATTTACACGTACGTGATTGAATCCGTCTACATCAACT
>Ga0206131_10004698_pt1 | contig 14822 bp, 29 predicted proteins | sample Helgoland_Spring_FD_148636 | JGI IMG/M metagenome (GOLD analysis project Ga0206131, IMG submission 148636) | Pelagic subsurface seawater microbial communities from Kabeltonne, Helgoland, North Sea - Helgoland_Spring_Bloom_20160517_1 | ecosystem: Environmental > Aquatic > Marine > Epipelagic ...
TAAGGCGACTGTATGGGGTTCTATTGGTGGTTTTGTGATTACATTAGTAACTAATTTAATAACGTATTTAATCTCTTCATAATGTTTGGAATAGGTAAAGGTGCTGGTAAAGTTGTTAATGATGCTCTAGGTGGAGTTAATAAGATATTGGATACCGTTGTAACTACATCTGTAGAACGTGGCAAAATAGACATTGAATTTAATAAACTACAAACTCAAATAAATGAGTTAGAAGCTGGTAACGGTTCTTTATTTGTTAGTGGATGGAGACCTTTCGTAGGATGGGTTTGTGGTGTTGGTGTTGGTTTTAATTTTGTATTAAGACCTATTTTTAATTATATTCTTTTGGTGTTTTATCCTGATGTACCTATAATGGAGTCTTTGAGTATGGCTCAATTAATACCTTTACTTACAGGTATGTTAGGCTTTGGAGCTATTAGAACATACGAGAAGGTAAAGAATAAACACAGAAACTAAACAAGCATTAAAACGCTTTACAACACAATTATAAAGTGCATTAAAACGCACTCTATTATTGCATTGTGTGAACATTAAAACGTCACACAACATTATATAAAAACAATAAGAGGATAGAGGCTTTTACTTCTCACTTCCAGAGGATTCGACATCGGAACCATTAGACAGGTCTTGTTTAGGTTTCGCATATCCCCTTACTACTTTTATATTATTCATTAGTGACCACTGGTATCAAGTAGTTTACCACATTTTTTACATCTTCTTACACCCCATTTTTCAGTAATTTCTAAATTATCTAACTCAAAACAGCATTCACTAACAACGTGTAAAAAAGAATGAACTTTCTCAACGTTTGGTAGTTTTTTATTCATTAGACTGTATATTGAATTTGTTTTATTTTTATTCATAATTCACTCTTTTTACACAATGCGTTATATTGAATACTATTTAAGAATATCTGGTATAGCATTATAGGTTTCTTTTTTCAACCTCTTTTTTAGTTTTCTTGGTAGTCTATTATTATTTGGTTGCTTAATAATTATTAAGTGTTTGAATTTTATCCTTGACATAATTTTATATTTTAATTTACCGTACTAAAATACAACATTATCTAAAAAGCATATAAAAATACGATTACTAGACATACGTTATTTATTCAATACTTTAAAATACCTATTATTCAATCTATTAATAGCAGCGTTAAGAATCTCTATTCTATGTTCTATCTTTGCGCCTTGACCAGCAAAAGCTCCCATAAATTTGTAATTCTCGTGTTGCGTTTGAATCCTTCTCTTTGCATAATTAATGTAATCTAATATAAGATTTAAATCTCTTATTCTTTTTTCTTCTCTTAATATCTGTGTTGTTGTCATGCTTCAAATATAAGAACATATTTAACAAATCACAAATATTTTTATTTTTCTTAAATAAGTTTGACTTTTAATAAAAGTTAAGTAATATTGAGTCATGGAAACAAAGATACAATACAACGAAACATTAATAACAGTACAAGGATACATAGAATATGCAGACGAGAGCGTAGGTATTATGAGTGATTCTTTTGTATGTGAAAAGGTTATTTTAAATGATATAGATATTTATGATGATTTTGATTATGAGGAAATTGAAGAGATAGAGGAATTATCTTTAGAGAATATTGAAAATGAAAATCAATCTAGCTGGGAAGCTGCAAATGTTTAAACAAATAAAATTATGGAAATTTACAAAAAGTTATTACAAGTTCAGAAGGAAGTGGGAGGAGTGAGTAAGGATTCAAAAAATCCTTTCTTTGACTCTAAATATTTTGACATTAACAAACTAATTGAACACGTTGAGCCAATACTTACAAAGAATGGTTTAGTGTTACTACAACCTATTAAAGACAATCAACAAGGTAGCGTAATAATTGATAGTGAAACAGGAGAAAGTGTAGATAGTTTCATGTCTTTACCTAACTTAGATAACCCTCAAAAAATGGGTAGTGCTGTGACTTATTACAGAAGATATACATTAGGCTCTCTATTAGCTTTACAGGCAGTTGATGACGACGGTGATAGTTCAACAAAAGCAAAGCACAAAACAGATTTAAATAACTGTAAAACATTAGACGAGTTAAAATCTGTATACGGTTCTATGCAACCAAAACATCAAGAGTTTTTTAAATCTTTAAAAGATGAATTAAAAGTTAAATTAACATGAATTGCTATTACCTTAAAAACTGGTCAACAGGCGATGAGATAATAATTAAAGCTATCGCATGGGAAATAGAAAACTATCAACATACTTTTTATCAAAACGTAGAAGGTAAAATAATAACTCAATCATATACTACTAGATATTATGTGATTACTAATGTAGAATATAACGTAAATTAATATGCATCCAATTACAAAGAAGATTAAACTAAGAACAATAGAACACTCATTAGATGAGTTATGTGAATTGTTAGGATATGAAAAAACATATCTATCAAGCCTTATAAATGGTAAAGGAAACTTTCCTTTCTCATTCTTAGCAAAGGTATCAATTAAGTTAGATTTAGATTTAGACGAACTACAATACTTGAAAGATGAAAACACTAAATAAATTAAGTAGCTTATTTCAAAAGTTAGATAAAGCTGATAAGCTAATTGACAAACATCAAAAGTCTTTGCAACATGCACCGTATAGAGAGATACAGAAAGCTCTAAGTAAAGAACTAGTAATTAGGAGTTGGTTAGTTGAGGAAATTATTAAAGTGTCTGATATGGTGTCTAATGAGGTAGAACTTGAAAGGATAGGAAAGGAATTAGAACATTTTGAACTTAATAGAAATATTAACTCATTCACTGATTTTAATTATTTGAATAGTTTAAGGAATAAAAAGTTTCAACTAGAAAGTGATATAAATGCGATTGATTAGAAAGTTTATCCAATATCGTAGGATTGTAATGAGATTACATGAGACACAAACAACTACCCTTAATATATTTGAGTTAAGGACTGCAATAAATAGATTAAATAGAGTAGATACGTTATGGGAAGCAAACCAACTGAAAGAATAGATTTACACATACGTAGTAGAGTTATTAGATTTAGTGAATGTGGTAGCCCAAAAGCTGAACTAATTAGGCTATTAACAATTACGCAACTACGTATTAATAGAATGAGAGATAACCCACAGGTAGGGCATAGAGTTACTTTAGGTCGATGGGGTTTTAAAGCAAAAGAAATACAACAATTAGGAATAAACAATTAAAATTATGAGTTACAAAGTAAAAGGAAGTATTACAGAAATTAGTCAAAAGCAAATGTTTGATGCTGGTAGTGGTAAACTAACATTTAGAATTGATACAGGAGAACAGTATAATAAGTTTTGGGAGTTTGAACTATTTAAAGGTAAAGACCACGTAGAACACTTAGATAACTTTTCAAAGTATAACAAAGTAGGTGATAATGTAGAGGTTGAGTTTAATGTAAAAACTAACTCTTGGACTAATCCAAAAACTAATGTAGAGAGGTTGTTTACTTCTTTGTCTTGTTGGAAGGTTGAGAAAGTAGAGGGTGTTGCTCCGGCACAAACAGAAGATGACTCAAATCCGCTCCCATTTTAATTACGTTTAATAGATGTTCTAGCAACCATACTAGACTATTAAATAAGAGGGGGTAATTGGTCAGGCTCTTACTCCCTTAATCTAAAAAACTATGGCTGATATAAGTAAATGTAAAGGCGGTAAATGTTCTTTAAAAGAATCATGCTACAGGTATAAATCAAAGGCTGGAATATATCAGTCTTATATGTTATATCCTAAAACAAAAGATGATAGTGTAGAATGTGATAGTTATTGGGAAATAGAGAAAGATGAACATAAAAGAAAATAATCATCATCTACTTTGGGGTGAAACTCAAAGTATAGAATTGATAAAAGACTTTCTTACTAAAGAAGAGTATAAAGGATTCTTAAAAGGAAATATACTAAAGTATCAATTAAGACTAGGTAAAAAAGATGATATACCTAAAGAGCTAGGTAAAATAAAAGATTATACAAACGAATTAAACAACCTATAACCAAAGCCCTCATTAATAGTGAGGGCTTTTTTAATATCTTTTAAGTATATTGCGTGAAACTTTTAACAAATGAGGAAAAGACTATCTAAATCAGAAGCTAAATCAATAGGCAAAAGCATAAAAATAGAAGAGTACGAAAAGCAAAACCGTAACCCACGATATACAATAACTAAAAAAGAATGGGAGAAAGTTAAAAAACTACGTACAGAAGTAAAAAAAGAAGGTAAAAAGTCTGCTAAGATATTAATTTTTGATATTGAAACTTCACCCTCTAAGGCTTACGTTTGGAGTAAGTGGAAACAGAATATAAATGACTGTCAATTAATAGATGAGTGGTTTATGTTAACTTGGTCTGCTAAGTGGTTGTTTGATGATACTATTTATAATGCTAAACTAACACCTAAAGAAGCTCTTAAACAGGATGACGAAAGGATAACTAAAAGCATCTGGGAAATGTTAGACAAAGCGGATATTTTAATAGGTCATAATATCGCAAAGTTTGACGTAAAGAAACTTAATACTAGATTCTTAATGCATGGGTTACCCTCTCCAAGTTCTTTTTTAATGATAGATACTTTGGTTCATGCTCGTAAGTCTTTTGCTTTCCATTCTAATAAGTTAGATTTCCTAGCTCAAAGATTAGGAGTAGGTAAGAAAGTTAGTCATGCTGGTTTTGATATGTGGGCTAAGTGTTTGGAAGGTGATAAGGAATCACTTGATAAAATGAGCGAATACAATGACGGTGATATATTAATTAATGAGGAAGTTTATTTAAAACTTAGACCATTTATTAGACCTCATCCAAACTTATCTCTATTCTTAGATACCGATGATATGGTATGCCCTTCGTGTGAATCTGATAGGCTTAAATATGTATCTGATTACTCCACTTATGCGAATACTTATAGTGAGTATAGGTGTTCCCATTGTGGTAACAGATGCAGAACAAACAAAGCACAAACCAAATTAACTCCTTTACCTAGATAATTAAACTTTTTTAAATTAATTGTACTTGTTAAATATATTAATAGTATAATTGTAGAAACTAAAACGAAATAAAATGACAGTATTCACAGTAGAGGAAAAGATAGAGAGCATTAAAAGAGGTATTAGGTTGGAAGAGTTAAACATCAGGAATATAGAAAAGAGGATGATTGATGCAGAACTTTGTAGTAAAGTATTATTAAGGGATGATATAGATATATCCAAAGCCATTATTAAGAACTGCAAGGAGCGAATAGATATATTAGATAAAACATGGTAAAGAATTAGTAAGTCGTAGTAATCAACAACCATTAAGCCCATAGAGATATGGGCTTTTTTATTTCAATCCAAAAAAGTATGGAAGAATCCAAAAGTTGAAATCAGTCAAATCCAAACTTTTTGCACGATTCAATCAAGATAGCTAACAAAAATAGTTAAATCCAAACTTTTACGGATTCTATACTCCATCACAGGTATATTATATTATTATTTTCGTAAAAGTGTATAAAAATATAACTTTTACGTTTTTTAAGTTTTTATTTTTAAACTCATTTTTTGGAGATAAAAGTTTGGAAGTTTGGATTTATTGCGTTTCAAGATAGATACGCATTAAAAAGTTTGGAAGGATTTTGGAAGGCTTTTGGATTTAAAAATAAACTTTTGGATTTAGTTAGATATTTAAGTTATTATTATTAATATTGTATCAAGTAAGGCTTCTACAATATACTTACTAAAGAAATCATTAAAGACCCTTAATGAAGATGGATGTAGAAGCCCATTGGATTTAAGGGTTTTTTATTTTAAAACAAATATGAAGGTATCAACTTTTAAGAATTGTGATAAAGCTAGAGATATTGTAAACTCTGATGTTTACAAAGTACTTGACTCAATAAAAGAAGGTAAGTATAAAGCGGTAATTGCTAAGACAAGATTATTAACAGACAGTAAAAAAAGAAGTGAGTTTAAATGGTTCAACCTTGCTGGTGCTACTTTCAATGGGAAGTTTAGTTATAGACAAGCAAAGGACTTAATAAAATCATCAGGACTATCTACATTAGATTTTGACCATGTAGAAGATTTAGACAAGCTAATAAGTGAGGTAAACAACGACTCTTATACTTTTGCTTCTTTTGTTTCTCCTTCTGGTGATGGATTGAAAGTATTAGTTAAAATACCTCCTGTTGATAATGATACTCAATACAAGGAATATTATTCAGAGCTATCTAAACATTACTCTAAGTATGGAGAGGTTGACCCAGCTAATTCAGATATTAGTAGATTGTGCTTTTTATCTTATGACCCTAACTTATATCTAAACTCTGATAGTGTTTTATTTACAGATAAATTTGTCAAGCCAGAGCGACCAATATCAGAGCCTACAAATATTCCAATTACAGACCAAAACGAAATAGCAGAACGTCTAGAGAAATGGAATAAAAAAAGGTATACAGGAACGAATAGGAATACTACACTTCATGCTTATGCTATGCAAATGAATGTATTTGGAGTTGACCAAATGACTTGTGAGAATTATTTATTTAGATATGCAGAGCCAGACTTTGGAGAGAATGAGATAACACAGCTTATAAAATCAGCTTATAAAAATACTTCTTTACATAATACTCAATCATTTGAGGATAGCAACAAAGTTCAAAAGATAAGGAATTTTGTAGTAGCTGGTAAAAGTGCTTCATCAATATCTAATGAGATAGAAGGAGTTGACCAAAAGCTATTAGATAAAGAAATAGACAAGCATAAGAGCAATCAGAAGGATGATGTATTTTGGTACTTCACAGATAACGAGGTAATAAAACTAGATGCTTATAAATATAAAGGATATTTGCAACACCATAATATATCTAAGTATTACCCAGATGAAAATAGTGGATACTTATTTATAAAAAAAGATGGGAATTTTATTAAGGAGTTTAATGATAATAGGATAAAAGATTTTGTATTAGAGGACTTGGAAAACAGGGGAGAGATTGAGGCTTATAAATTATGTGCTAATAACCAAAACACATTTAATCAGAGCTTTATGAATATGATACAAACGTCAAACCCAGAGATACAAAAAGACACTAGAAAAAAATCATACATTTATTATAACAATACAGCTGTTGAGGTAACTGAGGATAGTTTTAACTTAATCCCTTATGATTCTTTAAAGGGTTTAGTATGGCAAGACCAAGTAATAAAAAGAGATTTAGAGCTTAATGATAAATCAGAAGGTGAGTTTCAACAGTTTATATGGAAAGTAAGTGGTCAAGACGAAGATAGATATTATACTTTCAAATCTGTACTAGGTTATCTATTGCATTCATACCAGAACGAAGGTAAGCCAAAGGTTATTATATTCAATGATGAGATGATAAGTGATGTTCCTAATGGAGGTAGCGGTAAAGGATTGATTCATAAGGCGCTTAGCCACATAAAGAAGTTAAGCACTATAAATGGTAAAGGATTTGACCCTACTACACAATTTGCTTACCAAACAGTAAATACGGATACACAAGTATTACTTTTTGATGATATAGATAAGAATTTTAAGTTTGAGAACCTGTTTAGCTTGATTACAGAAGGTCTAACAATAGAGAAAAAAGGAAAGGATGCCATTACTATACCGTTCTCTGATAGTCCTAAGATAAGTATTACAACTAACTACACGGTGCAAGGTGAAGGTAGCTCACATAAAAGAAGAGTTTTTGAGGTTGAGATGGCTGCATATTTTAACGATAAAAACACTCCAGAGGATGAGTTTGGTCATTTGCTTTTTAGCGAGTGGAGTAATGATGAGTGGGCTAAGTTTGATAATTATATGCTCAGATGTATCCAATACTATTTAAAGAATGGTTTAGTAGAATATGAAACTGTAAACCTAGAATTAAGAAAGTTAAGAAACTTAGCTGGTAGTGACTTTATAGATTGGATGGACTGTCAAGATTGGGATGGTAGAGAGTGGTATAAATCATCTTTAAAGGATGCTTTCATAAGAGATTACTCAGATTATTCTAAACTATCTACACAGAAATTTAATAAATTCTTAGCTGCGTACTGTGATTTAAACGGTCTAGTATTAGAGCGAAAAAAGAAAGATAATATGGCTTATGTATCAATTAGTAAAGTTCCTTTTTAATGGGAGTTAAGCATAAAATGGCGTACAACTCTAAGAGAGAATGTGTGTCTATAGAGAACACTAATAAGAGTGAGTCTTATTATTATGATTATAACCTTACAAATAAATTCATTTTGAAAAAAGGAGATGAGAGAGTTCATCACTTTTCTTTTAAGTCTGGAAGTAGTGCTGGTGAAACTGATGAGCATAGAGATGCTAAAATGTGGTTAGTAAGCACTAAGCAGTTTGTTTATAATGATTGTGTAATAAAAGCATATTATGCAGAGTATGAAATAGCAACAATAAAAAATTCTAAACGAATACCAGATGTTACTTTTTATGATGAGCAAGGTGATATAATTTGTATTATAGAAGTAGTTAATACTAACTCAGTTAGTGAAGAAAAAGAGAATGAATTAAAAGAAAGGAATGTTTTAACATTTGAAGCAATTATAAAAGATGGAAGTTATAAGGAATTTGAGTCAATTCGTTACTTTGGAAGTAAACAGATTGAAGAATATAGAGTTAAATCAAAAGAAATACTTAACGGACTTCGATTTGAGTTACAAAGAAAGGAAGAGCTTCTTAATAGAAAAGCGGATGATGAAGCTAACTCCAGAATTGGAGTCAGAGCTGTTAAACTTAAAGAAGAAATTGAAAGAAAACAACACGAGGTATATCTCTCAGAGAATAGAGTTGAATCAGTTACAAGGAAACTTAACAAAATAAAATCACTATGAATAAGTTAATAAAATTATGCAATAAGGCTTACCCAAATGAGATGGTAGAGGTAAAGGTATTAATTGATGGTTTTGAAGGGTATTTTTCTTTGAGACTACAAAGTGGAATTACTCTATATGAAGGGTTAACCCTCAAAGAATTAATTAAAGAAGTAAAAAAAGATGTTTAAATTAAGAGATTATCAAAATAGAATAGTCAGTAAAGGAACTGATGTTTTAAATGAGCATAGTATAGTATACCTATCAATGGAAGTAAGAACAGGTAAAACACTTACGGCTTTATCTATTGCTAATGATTACGAAAATGTTTTATTCGTTACTAAGAAAAAAGCTATTAGCTCAATTCAATCTGATTATAATAAGATAGGTTATAAGTACAATCTAACTATTATAAACTACGAGTCAGTCCATAAGATAAAGGATAGTTTTGATTGTATTATATTAGATGAAGCTCATAGGTTAGGAGCATACCCAAAGCAACCAAAGGTATTAGTTACGTTAAAAAAGTTAGCACATCTAAAGCCTGTAATATATTTGAGTGGAACACCTACACCAGAAAGTTACTCACAAATTTATCATCAATTAGACGTATCTACTTACTCACCTTTTAAGAAATGGAAGTCCTTTTACAAGTGGTCGCATGAGTTTGTAGATATTGGTAAGATGAAGATTAACGGTTATGATATTTCTGATTATTCAAAAGGGAGAAAGGATAAAATAGATGAGTTTACTAAACACCTTTTTATATCGTATACTCAAAAAGAAGCTGGGTTTGTTAATACAATAAATGAAAACATCCTTTATGTTAACATGGATGATAAAACAGAAGCTATAAAGAAAAGGCTTTTAAATGATTTAGTAATAACAGGAAAGGGAGAAACTATACTAGCAGATACACCTGTAAAACTACAGCAGAAGATACACCAGATTTGCAGTGGCACTATAAAGTTCGAGAGCGGTAACACTATGGTCTTAGATGAGTCAAAAGCTAGGTACATAAAAGAAAAGTTCAAAGGTCAAAAGATAGCTATATTCTATAAGTTCAAAGCTGAATTACAAATGTTGCAAAATGTATTCGATAATCTAGTTTATGATGTTGACGAGTTTAAAACAGGAACTACTTTCGTATCACAAATTTTAAGTGGTCGTGAAGGAATTAATTTATCTAGTGCTGATAGTTTAATATTTATGAATATAGACTTTAGTGCTACAAGTTACCTACAAGCTAGGGATAGACTGAGCAGTATGAGTAGGACAAAAGATAATAATGTTTATTGGATATTCTCAAAAGGAGGGATTGAAGATAAGATATACAAAGCAGTAAAAGGAAAAGAAGATTATACATTAACCTATTTTAAAAATGACTATAACATCAGAAAAAAAACTACAGCCTAAGATAATAAAACACTTAGAGCAAAACGGATTCTATACAATCAAAACTATAAAGCTGAATAAAAACGGACTACCAGATATAATAGCTTTTAAAGATGGAAATACTATTATGGTCGAGGTTAAGAGTAAAGGTAAGAAGCCTAGCGAGTTACAAAACTTTAGAATAAAGGAGGTTATAGAGTTTGGCGTTGGTGCTTTCTGGTGTGATAGCTTTGAGATGTATGAAGGGTTAATAAAAAACTTTTTATAATTTATTAAAATAGTTGTTCGTTATTTAAAAGGGTTGTATAATTACAGAAACAAACGAACGATATGAACTACTACAGCGAAGAATATAAGACTTACATAACACTAGATACTAATGGTGAGATATACGACCAAGTAGACTGCTACGATTGGGAAGAAGGAGTAGAAGGTTATGATGATGAAGGTAACTATTACAAAGGTGGTGCTATGGTATCATGTGATGAGATTGTAGAGATAACAGAACTAGAGAGAGTATGAACGAGAAAAAAAGAAAGATTGAAAAACCAACAGTCATAGAAATGACTAGAGAACAAATGAAAATTTACGGACTAATTAAATAATTATGAAAAGGATTTATCACCATTACACTTTGTGGGAAGATTTTCGTGCTGGTTTTTATGATAATTGCTCAGGTGAAGAAAAGAAAGATAAAATAAATAAAGCTATTGAATTGTTTTCTAACCCAGAGTTAACTAGAGATTATATGATGATGGCTATTGATGAGTGGTCTTATTCATGTGAGCACAATCTAAGCAATGAAAGCATGAATAAGATTGCTTACATAGGTCAGGCTGCTTGTTGTTTATACTTTGGTATACCTTCAACGGTAACAATGGAGTCTTGGAGTAAGGTTGAAAAAGAACATCAAGACAAAGCAAATGAAATAGCAAAAGAGGTTTTAAATATTTGGATTGAAAGGAATAAAAACATACAACTATGCCTAAATATTATTTAGAAAAAAATGTATTAGAAGCAGCACAAGAAAGAGTAGAATATACTTTTGATAACTTTGAGAAGGTTTACGTTTCATTTAGTGCTGGGAAGGATTCAACGGTAATGTTACATCTAGTAATTGAGGAGGCTAGAAAGAGAGGGGTTAAGGTAGGGCTTTTAATTGTTGATTTAGAGGGTCAATATCAATTAACTATAGACCATATTAAAGAAACAATAAAGGAGTACAAAGATAATATAGATTTGTACTGGGTATGCTTGCCTTTACATCTTCGTAATGCCGTATCTGTTTATGAGCCATTTTGGTTATGCTGGGATGAGGATAGAAAAAAAGATTGGATTAGAGAATTGCCAGAGGAAGGGATTAATGATATAAACTATTTCCCTTTTTTCACTAAAGGGATGGAGTTTGAAGAGTTTGTTCCTGAATTTGGTGAGTGGTACTCTCAAGGTAAGTTGACTGCTTGTTTAGTTGGTATTAGAACAGATGAAAGTTTAAATAGATATAGAACAATATCAAGCAAGACAAAAACAGTTTTAGACGGTAAGCAATACACTACATTAGTAACTGATAATGTTTACAATGTGTATCCAATATACGATTGGAGGACAGAAGATATTTGGGTTTACCACGCTAAATTCCCTAATAAAAGGAAAAATGAACTTTATGAGCTAATGAATAAAGCTGGTTTATCAATACACCAACAGCGGATATGTCAACCTTATGGAGATGACCAAAGGAGGGGGTTATGGTTATTCCATTTGATTGAGCCTGAAACTTGGGCTAAGGTTGTTGCAAGAGTAAATGGAGCAAACTCAGGAGCTTTGTATATAAACGAGAGTGGTTCTATCACGGGATATAACAAGATAACAAAACCAGACAATCATACTTGGGAAAGTTTCTCCATGTTATTTTTAAACAGTATTCCTGAAGTTACAAAGGAGCATTATTTAAATAAGATATTTACATTTGTTGAATGGTGGAAATCTAGAGGATATGAGTGTGGGATGCCTGATGAAGCTCCATATTTATTAGAAAGTAAAAAACTTGTCCCTTCATGGAGAAGGGTCTGCAAGTCATTATTAAGAAATGATTTTTGGTGTAAGGGCTTGGGGTTTACTCAACATAAAACAGCAGCTTACCAAAAGTATTTAGACATGAAAAAAGAAAAACGTAAACAACAAAAATTTTTGAAAGATGGAAACAACTAAAAAATATTTATTAGAGAGAGTAAAAGAGTTTATTGATAATGATTTATCTAAAATGGACTTAGATGATAAAGTTGATACTATAAACCAAATAAAGGTAATGTTACATGATGCAAGTCCTTTTAGTACAGAGCCAGTTGATTGTGTGGTATGGGTAAAGAACGATTCTGTTCATGCTAATGATTATAACCCAAATAGTGTAGCTCCTCCTGAGATGGAATTACTAAGGCTTAGTATTGCAAATGATGGATATACTCAACCTATTGTTTCAATGATGGATGAAGGTAAAGAAACTAGAGAGGTTATTGATGGATTTCATAGGAATAGAGTAGGAAAAGAATGTGATGATATTCAAAATAGGGTTCATGGTTATTTACCTGTGGTAACTATTAGGGATAGTCAAAAAGGAATGAATGACCGTGTTGCATCTACTATTAGGCATAATAGAGCAAGAGGTAAACATAGAGTTGACAGTATGAGTGATATTGTTGTTGATTTAAAGAAGCGTAATTGGTCTCCTTCTAAAATATCAAAAGAGTTAGGGATGGATTCAGATGAGGTATTGAGATTAGCTCAAATGTCAGGATTGACTGAAATGTTTAAGGATAAGGAATTTTCTAAAGCGTGGGATGTAGATGAGTAATAGTAAAACAAGTAAAGATGGGCGTGTGGTATTCTATGAGGATACCCACTCCTATTACTTAGATGATAGTATTAAGTTAACAAGTATAACTCAATACATATCTAAGTTTAAGACTCCATTTGATTCTGATTTAATAGCTGGTAATTACGCTAAAAAACATGGGTTATTAAAAGAAGATGTATTAAAAGAGTGGAAAGAAAAAGGTGTTGAATCTTGTGAGATTGGAACTTTCATACATTCTATATTTGAGGATTACATAATAGGGAATCATATACAATTAAACTCACATCCAAAGTGTAGGGTTGCAATGAAAGTTATTGATGAGTTATTTGAATCTAAAAGGTTAACTCCTGTTGAAACTGAAATGATAGTTTACAATGATAAATACGCTGGTCAGATAGATTGCATAGCAAAGAACGATAAAGAGGAGTACTTTATATTAGACTGGAAAACTAATAAAGAGATAACAATGAATAACAAATGGCAGAATATGACAGGTAAATATTCATGGTTAGAAGATTGTAATTTTAATCACTACTCAATACAATTAGATTGCTATAAAAAAATGTGTACTGAATATAATATAAAAGATTGTTATATTGTACATTTAGATAACGATAACTACTCACTTATACAAACAATAAAACTATGACAGAACTAGAAAAAGCATTCTATATTATGGATTACGCAACAGACTTAAAAGCTCTATGCGAAAAATCAGAGAATCTAAATAAGGAATTAAAAAGAAAACAAAAGCAAATATTCAATAACTTCTTAGCTCAGGCTAGGATGTTATTGACTCACTTAGATAAAGCTATTCCAACAGATGACCCTACATTCTTATCAATGGAAAACTTTAAATATGATATTACATTAGACCTTAAAAAACAATTCACAGAACAAATAGAGAAACATGAAAAACTACAGTAAGATTATCGCAGACGAATGGAACAAGCCAGTAAGAGAGGCTCAACTAAAAACAAACGAACACGCACCGGTAGAGATAAACAACTCTCCTACTCTTATCCATAGAGATGCAGCCGTAAGAATGTTTAAACTAATGCAAGAGGAACTATGGGAATACCTTCACGCATACCAAAAAGAAGAGAACGAGATAACAAAAGAAGATAGACTAATAGAAGTATTCGATGCTGTATTAGATATGCAATATATCTTAGATGGTATTAAGGCTCAACATGGTTTCCAAGACATACAAGAGGAAGGACTAGACGAAGTACATAGAAGCAATAGAACAAAACTAACAGGAGGTAAGATGTTAATGAGTGATATTGGTAAAGTACTAAAGCCTGATACGTATGAAAAACCACAGTTAAAAGATATATTATTTAAATAGTTTGTTATTAATTAAATTTAATTGTACTATTGTGTAAACAATGGGAACAATGAAAGAATTAACATACAGCGAGAAAGTCCAGATACATAAACTTCTAAAACTTGAATTAGAATCTATGAAAGAATCTAAGAGAGTTTTAGAGGGTAGTGTATTGGAATGTAGTATTGATTTTGATATAGAGGAAATTAAAAAGACTATTGATAAGTTTGAATAACACCCATATAAACAGAGCTTGAGCGGTCGTTGTGAGGTACGAACAATGCTGTTTTATATTATGTTAAAAATTAAAAAGATTATGAAAAGAAATATATTATTAGCTTTAATCGTACTAGGTATGATAAGCTGCAAAAAAGAAGAAGTAGAGCCAGATACAAATAATGTAG
>Ga0206131_10004703_pt1 | contig 14814 bp, 7 predicted proteins | sample Helgoland_Spring_FD_148636 | JGI IMG/M metagenome (GOLD analysis project Ga0206131, IMG submission 148636) | Pelagic subsurface seawater microbial communities from Kabeltonne, Helgoland, North Sea - Helgoland_Spring_Bloom_20160517_1 | ecosystem: Environmental > Aquatic > Marine > Epipelagic ...
AGAATACATAAATCCAACGTTATTAGGCCGAAGACCATTATACGAACAACCACATCCAGCCAAAGCGATATATGTATATAATAACGCATTTCACCCTGCTACATCTGCTGAGGCAGCAAGATATGGAGTGGTTATTCCACGTATGAAACCTCCTTCTCCTCCACCAAGAACAACAAGAAAGGCATCAGGGACTAAAAAGGCATCAGGAACAACAAGAAAAACAAGAAAAACAAGAAATGTATCAAGAACAACAAGAAGGGCATTAACATTTATAAGGATACCTCGGTATAAACAAAACTAGTGTATTTTTTTAATTTAAATACTAATTCAATTAGTTACTATATGAATCATTCATTCCATTTTTTCGCTAATTCAGTAACCTTTGATAGACTTAATAATAACATAATTGACAAAAAGACTGGAGTATTAGTTTTAAGATTATGTAACCTCTGTAATTTTACGGAGATATACAAACCAGTGTTAGAGAAAACCATGATAAAAAAGAAAAGTTTAGTGAATTACAAGAAATGGTTCGGTTTTAGAGATATAAGTGGTGATACAGCATATAACTATAAAGTCCGTGTTGATATTAACTTCAACAAAATTCGTGAATATTTAAAATCTGGATTTGAAGTACCACAAAGGAATTTCCTTTTCAAATTGCTGAGACGAAACATAAAAAGAAATGATGAACCAATACATTCACTAGAAAAGATTAATAAATCAATTCAACCTGGCGAACTAATAACATACTTTAGTGATAATATTATAGAATGCGACAATCTTTTTTTTGATATAGAATTAGAAAGAATTTATTTATCATCTAACGATATTGTAAGAAATAAACATAATACGATAGGAAATACAACCTTTTGGTTCTATAATTCATATTCAAAATTCTATGATTTATTCAAAGACAATAGTGATTTCATAATTCTAACAAAAAATCCTAAAGAATATGAAAAAATACTAGACATTACTAGCGTTGATAATACAAAAAACTTTAAATTTAATTCAAATAGCAATAATAGAGGATATTTGCTTGATGTAACAGAAGTTAATACTACTGAAGAAGATTTAGTAAATTATATAGAAAGGAAACGATACGAATATTCATTTATTAATCAAAGCGAACTAGATAAAAAAATAGTAATTCCACAATTACTCCAGTATTCTACTGTCATTTTGGACCATAGTGTATTAGATAACCAAGAATATTCTAGTATAGTAAAGAGTTTTATTGATTCCAAGAAAATAATAATCTTGAATAAATATTTTTACAAATATAGAATATCAGACATAGCAAAATGGTTCAACTTTATTGGTAGTAATGTAGAAGTATCTCGTGACTTTATTCGTAAAATATTAAAAATATCTCATATAGAACAAATTAAATTAGATAACAGTAAATTTAAAAACAAAATAGTAAGTTCTACACAATATGAAAAAGATTATTTAATAAAATTCAAAAATCAATTTAAAATAGAAATATTCAATAGCTTACCATTTAATTATTTAAAAAATTATTATACTAGTATTAGTCTGTTACCAGAAGAACCATGTAGTATATGCTTTGATGAAATTAATACTAATTCATTAGGTAAGAGTCAAAATTGCCAACATACCTTTTGTTTCAATTGCCTAAATAAAGCAGTTAAACTTAATGGTAAATGTCCTATTTGCCGAGAACCAACAAAAGCACAAAAAGGAGTAATAGGTGATTTAACTAGTTATGAAGGTAAAAAGATTAAATTTATTAAAGATTTCCTTAGAGAGAATAAAGAGGGGGATACCATTATTGTTTCAAAATACTGTAACACTAGAGAAACATTAAATGAAATTTTTAGTGAACAAAAAATGAAAAGTTATTCTTATAAAAAACTGGAAACACTAGAAACATCAGGTAAAACATTTATTTTTATGGAAGGATTAACAGAAGAAAACAAATATTTAAAATATTTATTATCGAATAGTAAATGTATTTTCCTAAACTATAAGCATAATTAGATGTGAAATATAGTATGAAAGGATAGCGAGTAATAATATAGCCATCCAAAGAGGTAATACAGTTTTATCTTTACCAGTGCCGAATGGTTTTAATTCATTTTCACGAGTATAAAACCATCTAGGATTAGAATAAAGTAAAACTGTTATTGATACTAAGTAAATCAAAACAGCAATCTGAACACGTAAATTAATATTCATTATAATATAAAAATACAAAAAAAATAAAAAAAACTAAGTAATTAATAGATGCTTGCTTTTTTTATAATAGTTATTACATTATTAATGGTTTATTACAGTTACAACCACATATTAACAGAAAATGTTGAGAAATATAATTATAAATTATCTAGTGGGGTAAAAGGAGGGACATATGATATACTAATTAGCGCAATTGAATCTAGGATGGTAGACAGAATAAATAACACCACATTTTCCAAAGAACTATCTACAGGTAGTATTAAGAATTTAAGTAATGTTAATAAGTATCAAAGTGATTTTGCTCTTTCACAGGAAGACCTTTTTTTCGATAGTATATTAGGAATAAATGCCTTTAAAAAATTAAGTAAGTCATATAAAAATTTAAGGTTTGTTACAGGTGGGTATTATGAAAAGGCACACTTTATAGTTAGAGATGAACCAGATGAATCTAGTCAAATAACTAGTTTCAAAGACTTAGTTAATAGCAAGGAAAAAAAGGTTATAGGTGTTGGTCCTAGTAAAAGTGGTTCCGAGTATAACTTTGTTTTGATGTGTCTAATAAATGGCAATAACCCAGGAAATATTGATAAACCTAAGGAGAAACGTGGAGGTAAATTTCCAACTGGAAATGTATTTTACAAAAATGGTGATATGAATACACTCTGTAACGACTTTTATAATAAAAGAATAGATGGAATTTATTTAATGACCGGTGGAAAGAATGTATATATTGCTAATATTGTTAAGATAATGAATGTAAAATTTGTGAATTTAATAAATAACAACTCTTCTCTATTGAAAACAGCATTAAAGAGTTATTATTATGAGAAATCTATAGCACTGGGAGACTATTACAATGAAGCAGAAGAACAAGAGCAAATTCCTACTATAGGAACTCGCGTAATACTTTTTACACATGACAAAACACCCGACAATGTAGTTTATCAAATGGTTAGTGATTTCTATGAACGTAATCATATATACAGAAATGCTGTAAATCCAAGTGAAATTAAATACTATACAGAAGAATATGAACCATTAGAATTAGCATTTTGTAAACAAGAATATACCATACATCCTGGTGCTAGGAAATATTATTTAGAGAAAAACTTAATTTCGACTCAAGATAGATTCAAATATGACTTAGGTTATTATCACGACGAAGTATTAAAAAATTATTGGAAATATCCAAAAATAGAAAGTAAAGAATTCAGTTTTGATAGTATATTATAATTTACCTGATTTTTATATCAAATACCTTTAGATTTTTTGATTCAAGTTGTTTTTTATTTTCAGTTCTGTCACGTTGGATAATATCATTGTTGAATGCGTAATCTGGATTGAGTCCCTTTTCACTTTGGGTTTCACAGCACATACTACATTCTATACCAATACATTCTGGCGTCACTTCACAATTATGACAGAGAGGGCGATATTTTTTACCTTTTCTATAGAGTCTATATCCTATTGGAGTCATATTTAGTGGTAATTCGCAATATCCATCTTCCATACATTTTCCTCTCTTGTTTGAATAATTAAGATTACCATTAGAACCAAAAAAAGGACAATCTGTATCTACCTTACATTTTGTATCCCATATTCCAGTAGCGCCATTTATATCTTTTGATAAACATTCAACTTTACTATCGGCATTTTTGAAAAAACATTTTGAATTATCTAGTTCCCATTGTAAATCCTCATTTTTCTTTTTGTATTCTTCAGATTCTTCAATAGAAAGATTATCTAATTTACACGATTTACTATTACTAATTGAACAATGAACTCCTCGATTATCAAACTCGTTTAACTTATTTCTATAGTAGGTAAAAAAACCTGATTTAGAGTAGTCGTCTGTTGTTAATCCTATTAATGATATATCTATAATGTAATTTTTATCATTAAGTAAATCGTATATTCCTTCTACACTAATATTAAACACCTTGGTTTTATCTCGTCTTGCCACAATCATTTTTAGTTTGAAGTAATCTAAATTATTTATACTATCTCGATAGTTTTTATAAGAATCTAATTTATAAGATTGGTCTTCAAACCAGATGTGATGGTAACCATATTTCTGGTCATAGTCATGAACTAAAATAGATAACTGGTCAAGCACGAATTTTTTGAAATATCCTAGAGTTATTGGTTCTACTATATTTTTAACTTCACTAAATTTTTCAACTGGTATTTTCAATGTATAACCATTCTGTGAACCTATTTTTTTTAATATTTTTAGAAAATCTGTTCGTTTTACCTCTTTTTTATAAAAGGCATATTTAGAATTAGTTATTATAATTTCTTGTGCCATTGCGTCGTCAATTATATCAGTTTGAATACCTTCTGGATTACTCAAATTTACAAAATCTAAATTACGATAATTTTCATTACTTTTTGAAAAGCGACGTATTGATACAACGAGTAGTATTATTAATACTAATATTACAAAAAATACAAGCATCTTAATATAAAACGAGATTATTAATATTTAATAATTAATCATTAATGTAGTCATAGTCTGAATTATAATCGAGACCATCTCCATCATCACCAGGCATTATATGTTCGCGCAATGCTTCTCTCTCTATATGTTCGGATCTAGCAGTTTGTTCTCTCCAATGAGCAAATTCTTCTTCTGTGAAGTTTTCTCCTAGGTCTCTAGTGGCTGAGATTCTTAAGTCATATTCAATATCATCTCCTACAGGTTCATCTACTTCTCTTTGGTCTTCTGGAACTTCAAAATACAATTCTTTATTTTTACTTGCTAGGTTCTTCCAAGAATCAACGCCAATTGTAAGCATTGCTTTAAGACTTTGTCTTGCTTCTGTTTCAAGGAGTTCCATAAATTTAAGATTTTCTTCCTTCTGTTCTTCCGATACTTTATTGATACTTTTTTGAATGTAAGAGTGAGTGTATTTATCTAGTAGGTCTTGTTCGCGTGTTATGTCATTAACAAAGTCCATTATTAATTGGGCAGTAAATAGTCTAGCTTCTCTAACTGCGGTTTCTGTATCAGTTCCTGATTCGGTAGCTACCGATAGGGGTAATTCGTCGTTGTCATCTTCGGGAATATCTCCAGTAGCGACTTCGGTTCCTTCAGGAATGTCAATCGCTTCTTCAAATGTGCTTGGAGTCCTACTTGGAGTCCCAGTAGGAGTCACGGTGACACCCATTAATTTCGATAACTCTGTGCTAGATTCAACTGTATCCATCATAGCTTTAAACGTTAAAATTAGTGTGTAATAAAGTAAATCAGCAGAGTTCTCAGTTGAAACTACTGAAACTAGTTTTACTGATTCATTACAATTTAAAATACTAGATTTACCAAGAATATTAGAGAGTCTTAGAGTATTTTTATTAACAAACATTGAAAGTGATTTAACTAATTTTTCAATTTGTTGATTTCCAACGACCTTCTCTATGTTTTTATGAATAGTTGAATTAGATTTAATTTTGGCAGTAACTAAACTATTTAATATAGCTTCACTAGCTGATTTAGTCCAATGATTTGGTATAAGCATTTTTACGGTATCTTCTTCGATTACGTTTTTATTGTTAATTCCATTTATTAATACACGCAATTTATGGAAGTAGTTGCTTAGTAATTTTTCACGTCTTTCGTTAAATTGAGAAATAGCACTTTCTTCACCAACTAGTTTCTCATTATCCTGTTTGATATTTTGTAATTCACCTAATCTCTCCATTTTTTCATTAAGAATTCCTATTTTTCTCTTATTTACAACAGTTGATAATAATCCGATTAAGGCATCTCTTTCTATTCTTATTTGACTTCCTAGTTCTTCCCATACTGAATCAAGCACTTCCGTATCATCACCACTTTTAAAACTTGATAATCTTTCAATTATTTCATTAAAGAATTCATTGTTTTTTAGAGTGCTATTAGATACTCGTAATTCATTCAATGTTACTATGATATTATAAATCCTATCATTATTGATTTGTGAAAATAATTTAGATTTAGCCAGTTGGTCGTTGTATTCGAAGTATTCATCAAATGATATATCTCTTCTAATAAGAGAATCTCGTGAAACACCAGTTAAAACGCAAATTCCAAATTCATCATAAATATGTGGTCTCCCTATAAAACGTCCTTCTGTAATGTTATTTACAAAAACTTGTTTGCGAGTAGTTTCATCTTCCGCGTCAGGTGACACTTCTTTATCGAATTTCTCGGGTTTTTCTCTTAAAACAATTCTATCCATAATAATTCTTGAAACCAATTCTCCTTCTCCTACTTTATATTGGTCCATTTCATTAAGAGTATCAACTAAAGGAACTACATCACCACTTTCAATAAAGTAGTTTCTATAGTCATAGTTGTTATCTAAGGGTTGAGAACAACATGTATTACCGAGAGGAACTGGGTCGAATAATCTATTTTCTACTCTTCCCGCATTAATTACCCCATTAATATTTTGAATTACTTTCATTCCAAGTAAATTTGTATGTTCATTAAATGCTGGATTCTCGGGTTCCATAACTTCTACATTTTCATATGATACGTCATATTTCATCATAGGAGGTTTAAATTGATTCCAATCTCTATTAACGTTTTTACCACTTTCTACCTCTGTATCTATAGATTTCCTTCTAATATCTAAAACTTCTCTAATATATGTATCTTTTAAACAGTAATCAATTGTTCTTTTAATGGAATCTTTTATATCAACCTTTTTAATACTAGCATAAACATCACTTCCTGAATCTCTTAGAGTTTCTAAGAGGCATGCTATGTATAATATACCAGAATCACTAGTATCATCTATTTCTAATGGAAATCCTCGGAGACTTGCTTTACATCTAGAATGTGGATTTTTAACAGAGTATCCAAATACATTCGCCTGAAGGAATATGAATAAAACAGATGATGTGTTGATTATCATATTTCTATTACGATATTTTGTAAAAGCTTTGTCTATAACTGCTTGGTTTTTTGGCATTTTCTTTTGTCCAGCTAACCATGTGTCTTTAGATTTTATGTTAACGTTATTAAGTTCTATTGTTTTCTTAATGATGCTTTCACGGTCAGCGTCACGAAGTCTTATTCCCATTAAACCTGTTAATGTTTTACAAATGTTTTCGGCAAATTTAGCGTCTTCACGAGATTCTTCATTTTCTAATAGTTTTTCTATAAATTGAACTTCTTTAAGAGCATTTTGGGCTTCTTCATCTGGTTCCATAACCTCGGTGGAAACTAAATGAGCTCCATTAGCAGCGAATCCTTCAACTGTTTCATAATCGGCATCAAATACCTCTTGACCACAGTTAGTACAGTATAATTTGCCTTCAGTTTCTTTACACCATTTCATTTTCAAATACTTTAATGTATTTTGTGATTTATCGGGATTAGTATAGAAATCAATTAAGACCCTATGGTGTTTACACATTAATACGCGATTTCCTATTTTACTATACAAATTCTTAGGATTTTCTCCTTCGACGGTATCAGCATCTCTAGCGTATTTATCTAAGAATGGAATAAGCATTTTACATCTTTCTTCTCCAGGTAATGAATTTATTGATTCAAGGTATTTATCTACTTTTTTGTAGAAATCGGTGAATTCATCGGGTTCCTTTTCCGCTATTTTTTCATATTCTTTTTCGGCATTTTTGAATTTGTTTTCCTGTAATTTTCTATACAATCCTAGTGTTTTTTTTAAATTATTAACTAATTTTTCCAGATAATCGTTGTATGTAGCTGAATCTCTAACTAGTGTTGACATACGAGTTCTTTCAGCTATTTTAATTTTAATTTCGTTTAATTCTCGTGACAAGTTCTCAACTTCAGCAGGAAGACATACCCCACTTCTGTCATTCATATAACAACCTTCCTTGCGTTCGTCCAATTGTTTTGTAAGTTCCTGTAAATTCATCGTGAATTGACTACAGAAATCATAATTTGTTTGTACTAAGGAATCGACATTAACCCCAGATTCTTTTATCCACATTTCACCTCCTGAAACAGTTCCTCTCTTAAATGCTAATTTCCCATTTTCATCATCTAATATACAATAATCACCACTCTTTACCATATACATTCCACGAGTTTCCATTCCTTCATCTACATCGTGTTCTCTTAATACGCCTCTCTCTTCACTAGGATTTATAATTGCTCTTTTATCCTCATCGATTTCAATATCACGAAGATTATCAGCATCGAGGTCTGCCATCGAATAATATATCTTTACTAATTTTCTTTCTGGGCATTTACTGCCTCCTTTAGCAGCATCATCAAGAATACGCTCTATCTGTTCATTTAATTTATCCTGCTTATTATTTAATTTTCCAATATCAGTAATTAATCTTCCTTGGTTTGTTGCTATGTTTTTGAAGAAACTTCCAAAGCGTTTTAATACAATAGTTTTAAAAAGTAGTGTTCCTTGGTCGTATTGAGAATATAACCATTTAAGTCTTTCAACTGTGCTATCTACTGCTGTATTATAGTGTGGATATTCTCCATAATATTCACGAAATTCCTCTAATAACTTACGATTTAATAGTTCAACCATCTGTTTTTTTACAGCAGGTTCAGTTTTAAGAATATCTTGGAGTTTAGCTCTAATGGCTCTACTAGCATTTAATGTAGTTTCATTTCTAGCCTCCATTGAGTCTCTTATTGGTTTCATTAAATCACTTGTTAATTTATCAGTATGAATGTCATATTTCTCAACTACACTATTTACTTGAGAAAGATTTTCGCACATTTGAATATCACGGAAGTGTTGTCTAATTACGTCTGCTGATTTAGGAATTACTTCCTCTAATAGTTGTTTCATAGTATCAGCATTCAATCTTTCATCTGGAAAACGAAAAATAGCAGAACCTGTATGGTAACATTCTCTAAGAGAGTTATCTTCATTCATTAGGTCTCCTCTATCTACTTCAACAGTTTTGTCTCTTTTGTTCATTTTAATGACTTTATTAATTCCAGCGGGAGGTTCATTTATTTCAACTGTATAATCATTGTCTTGAATATTAATTATTGTTCCTGTGACATTGATTGTTTTAGACGTATCGTCAGGATTAGGAAGACATAACTTTACTTTTGTTCCTACAGTTTTATTTAAATTTATTGTTTGTGGGTCAGATTCTGTTATTCTTTGTCTCACCGATAAGTCTAAATAACTCTCATTAACTGATTTTCTTAATGGTTTTTCTATAAAACTACTTAATTTAATGTTTTCATCTGGAATTTTTACAAAACCAGTTATGTTAATAGAATTATCTCTGGCAAATGGATTCCCATTGAGGTCGAATTCAATATTACCACTTTCAACATGATTGTCAAGTGGTCTGCTTTCTGGGAATCCTTTTGAAATAGTTGCTAAATCACTTTCTGGTAGGGCAGAGGTATAGACTCCAGAAGCTTCTTTCAAATTAACGTTAAAACCATTATCATTGATAGTCTTATAATCTTTAAAAGTTTCATTTAACTCTCCCATTTCTGCGTAATAGGAATAATTATGTCTCAATCTTGTATCATTTTTGTATCTTCTTCTAAGACTACTTTGATTAGTAATAATACCAGTGTTTGTAACTAGTATATTTTCATTTGTATCTAATGGATAACTAAACAATGTATTTCCTTCGCTATCTGTGGTTTCATTTTGATAAACTATTTTACTTTGATTAACAATAGGACGATACATTTTATTTGACAAATCTCCATTCATTATTTTATCTAATACCTCGCGGTGATTATCGCCTAGTATCTTACTTCCACTAATTTCATCATTCTCAAATGTGCTATGTTTAGTTTTTAATATAATAAATGCTTCAACCTGTCGTCTAATATTTCTTAATACTCTTTTGTCTTCTCTTTTCTCTTCGGGAACTGATTTCATAAGTTCATTTGTTAAATCGGCAATTTGTTCTTCCTCTGTAGTAATTACTCTATATTCTGGCAATTGGATCTCTTCTCTAATAAAGATAGGTTTGTCGCTATCAAGAAATTCAAAGTCATTTGTATCTATAATATACTCCCCAGCTTCTCTTTCTGTTTCAGGTTCTTCTAATGGTACTCGGTTTTCTTCTTCTTCTTCGACCTCAGGTTCTCCTTCGGCTTCTTCTCCTTCGGTTTCAGGTTCTCCTTCTTCTCCAGTTACTTCTAAATTGTTGCTGGCAGTAGAATCTCCTACACTTCCTATATCTATTTCATCTTCATTGGTTTCACTTTCAACACTCCCAAGGTCAGGTCCGTCATTTGATTCCATTGGAACTTCGTCTTCGTCTTCGTCTTCTTCGGTTCCTTCGGTTCCTTCGGTTCCTTCGGTTCCTTCGGTTCCTTCATTAGGTTCTGCTACTACTTCAGGCACAGGTTCTTCTGGTTGTGGTTCTAATTCATCTCTTGCCATAGGTTCAGGCTCTTTTTCAGCTTCCGGTTCTGCTTCATTTGTTCCGCCGTTTTGTATTGTAAATGTAAATTCATTCTCTGTAGTGTCAGGAGCATCAATAAAGTCTTCAATATCCTCTAATGTTAAAGATTCGGGGTCTTGCATTATTATATTTAACTAGGATATTTTTTTTAAATCCTTCAAAATTGAAAATCATTTATTCTAAAAAATACTTAGAATACAATCAACTAATAACAATAACCATAATGCCCGAATCCGATACATCACCGTCATTTTCTAATATTAGAACAACTGGAACACGCCCTAATAGACTTAGTTTCACTAAACCAGAAAGTAATTTTGAAGACCTAGTAAAAGAATTTTGTAATAGGGGACTTGTTTACAAAGATTTCCCTAATCTCAATATGTATCTTCTTAAATATAATCGCAAATCAGCTGACCTTACTGACCCAGATACTCTTAGATGCCGAGGCCTAGTATTCGACCGTAACACCCACGAAATTGTAGGAACATGTCCAGAGAAATCCCTAGCACTAGGTGATATTCCAGTAGATAATTCTAGTCTTATCTTTGAAGAGTTTTATGATGGAACTAATATTAATGTCTTCTTCTTTAATGACTCATGGCATATTAGCACACGAAGCAGTGTAGGAGCAGGAACGAGTTTCAATACTGAAAAGACTTTTCGAGATATGTTCTTTGAATCAGTTAACTTTGAATTGAGTAGCCTTGATAAGAATATTATGTATAGTTTCGTTCTACTCCATAGCGATAACCGTATTGTATGCCCAGTTCCAGTAAATCGTGTCATCCTGGTTGAGGCACGAGAACGTGCTACCGAAGGAACTATTATTAATCTTACTCTATCCCAGGTAAGGAAACATCTTATTGATACACGGGGATTTACTGAGGACTCAATCCATATTCCTACTACTTTCACATTCGAAAATATTGAAAAGGCGAATACACATGTTAAAAGTCTAGGTATTGAGAGTCAGGGACTAGTCCTTAAACTACTAAACGACAACATTAGGGGCAAGATTAGAGGGGAGACATACTCTCATGCCCGACTTATTAAAGGAAATACTAGTAATCTTTTTGAGCGATATCTTCACGTTCGTAAGAACCGACAGATTAAGATTTATTTGCGATACTTCCCAGAGGCGAATGAAAAGTTTCGTGAATTTAATCGTAACATTAATACATTGGTAAATGACCTACATTATAGTTACATTCAGTGTTTTATTCGCAAAGAACTAAGCCACTCTGATGCTAAGTATGTATTCCGCCCACTTCTATATGAGCTACACAAATTTCACCTTACAGAACGAGCAATTATTACTCGTGAAGAAGCATATCTTTACTTCTGCGAACTTCCAGTAGATAAGCAGTTGTTTGTCTTTGAAAACCAGGACAAAGTAGTGGAACCTAAATCAGTTCCTTCAGTTCCTTCAGAATAAATAAAAAAGAAAAAAAATAAATTAGGTACCTATTTTTTTATTAATTTTTATATTGTATATTTATATACAAATGATTCGTTCAAATAAAATATTAAAAGGCGGAGTAGACACTACAGAATTTGAAATAGAGAGAGATGTTTTAAAAGAATATAAATTTCCAATTTTTGGACAGGATATTTATAAATTATCATTAGGAGATTTTATTGATGAAAAGGTTGATAGAGTTGAAGAATATCAAGTAAAAAAGTATTCTATGAAAGTGTCATTTATTTCATTAAAAATAATTGATATAGAAGCTTATAGAAATCAAAAAGTTTTTAATGATTATTTAAATCCTAAGATAGTAGAAGTTCAACCTTTATTTAGCAATACATATGTTAGTAAATCTCAAGCACAATTAGAAGATGATAAAAAAAAAATTAGAGAATTAATTGAATTAAATATGAGAGTAAGAAGGAAAATAGATGAATTAGTTTCAAGAGAAGCAGAAATTAGAGGTAGTCTTGATAGATTTTATAAAAAATATGTATTTGAAAATAAGTTTTTAAAGGAATATCCAAGTGAGTTAGCTGATGAAAATAAAAAAATAGTAAATTTACTACGTGAATATGATAGTTCTAATCGCAGCGAAAATATTTTTGGAAATAATGAATATTCTGGATTGAGAGGAGGTTCAAAGACTAGATCTGAATTAATTGATAGATTATATGATGATATGCTAAAATTAGAAATGAGATTTATGAAAAAAATGTTAGAAGAAAAACATTCTAGTGAAAAACAAGCACATTTAGATGAATCATTAGCTTCAATAGAAGCAACTTTTGAAAGAACATCTAGTGAAAGAAAAGATGAAGAAGAAACTAGATTAGCTGAAAAAGCGAGAAAAATAGCTGAAATTGAAGCTGAAAGAGAAAAAAGGCGAATTGAAGGAGAAAGAATAGAACGAGAGAAAAAAGAAGAAGAAGCTAGATTAGAGAGAGAAAGAAAAGAAGAAGAAGCTAGATTAGAGAGAGAAAGAAAAGAAGAAGAAGAGGCTATATTAGAGAGAGAAAGAAAAGAAGATGAAGATAATAAATTATTTGAAAGATTTAGCAAAGAAAAAGGTATTCATCATGATAATTTGAGAAGTTATACAGATGAAGAATTAGTAAAAGGCAAAGGAGCGTTGTTTTTAAGATTACCTGAAGAATTTGAGGAATTGTTTGATACTGATTTGTTTAATGGAATAGTTCAAACTGAAAGATTAGATGGACCATTAGAATTAAATATTAACAAAAGAATTCAAGATTTGAAAAAAGAATCTACAAAATTATGGAGTATATCAGCACCAGATTATAGAACCCCTAGTATAGTAGCAGGTATATTATCTAAGAAAATTAAACCTAGACGTTCGATTATGGAGCATGTAACTAAACCAAGCAAAGAAACAATAGAAAAATATGAAAGAGCAGCAAAAGAGGCAAGAGAAACTGATTTAAAACAAAGAATTTTAGAAGCATTTTTACAAAGTTTTAAAAACAGAGAAATTTATGAAAAATACGAAGGTATTAAAAAAGCTGAAACAAGACGTAAAAAATCAGAAGTAAAAAGATTATCAAATTCAAGAGTATCTAAAAGTTCAAGTACTAATACTAGAAAAAAGAAAAGAACTTCTGGTACTAGACGTTCTAGTACTCTTAGAAGAGGAACAGCAATGAACAGTTCTGGAAGTTTGACACCAGTTCCTTCAGCAAGAAAAAAATTAATTAAGTAAACTATTTTTTTATTAAATTACATTTCACCAAACTGTGATTTCAAGGCACTTCGAATTTTGTTGTATTCAGCAGTAAGAGTATCCATAACAAATGACAACTTCTCACGAAGACTATCATCAGTGTTATTAGTAAGTGCTATACGCAATACAATATTTTTAACTAGAGGATGTGGGTTCTGGTATCCCACAAACAATAGGTCATTCTTAGGAATGAGTCGCAACAAGGCATCCTGAAGTAGATAACCAAGAGTATGTGTTTCTTCAGGAAAGGTAATGTCACGAGCATCCATAACAGTAAGAGCATTTGCGATTTTAACATTAGTTTCTTCACCTGAAAGTGCTTTATCTACTTCTATTTTAATTAGTTCCAACTTTTCAACCAATTTAGCACATGCCAGATCCAAAATTTTTGGACTTGGAAGAACCTCTACAGATTCAATAGTGAAATCAAAGAAGTTAGGTTCATCGTTTTCATCAGTCATAAAATGCCTTTCAGATTCACCAATCATAAATCGACGCTCCAACTGTTTAGTATCTAGTGGTTCATTGGCAACTGAACTCTGTGCTTCAGTAAGATATTTTGCCATAGCAGTCTTTACTTTTTCAGGGTCTATTTTGTTTACATACATTACAGCAGATGTAGGTGAGAATCTGGCATTCATAGCTCCATTACTAATTACAGCAGTTCCTTCCAAGTGAACACGTTCTCCCTTTCCTCCCGGATTAGGTTTCAACTTAACAATAAGGATGTTTTCACCAGTAATTCTATTTGGTGGAAAGAAATCGAGTGTTTCCTCCCTTTTTCCAGTTTCAGTGTTAATTACTTCAAAATCAGCAGTAGTGACATCCATAATTACATTTCCAGTATTTTCTACATTTAGAGTGAATTTATATTTACTTGTATCAAAAGACACCGTATTGACAATATTTACAGGAATCATACCAATCCTATGGAGAAGAAATTCATTATGAAGTCCACTAGTGTTTTCGATAACGCGAACACTAGATGTAGCGAAGTCTTCAG